>OOCP01000242.1_pt1 | contig 72400 bp, 62 predicted proteins | sample 1671511 | NCBI WGS metagenome assembly OOCP01 (sample SAMN06348164, study PRJEB24527) | human gut metagenome | biome: human gut; feature: ankylosing spondylitis patient; material: feces | host: Homo sapiens | place: China | collected 2015-10 | reverse complement strand
TATCTTATTAGTTTGGATATTTCCCCCGTTTTGGCCGTCAAATCTTATTTTCGGGGGAATACCTAAAGATACAAAAAAGCCAACTAATTCGCAATAATTTGTGTATGAATTAGTTGGCTGATTTTATAATATTTAATGAATGTCCCTAATGAATGTCCCTATAAACGGATAAAACGGTAAAAGCAGCTGTTTCTGCTGTTTTATCTGTTTTATCCGTTATTTCCGTTTCTACTGTTCTTCTATCAACGTATCGAATAAATCGCTTTTATTTTGCCGGTAAAAGGCTGTATTGACTACTTCTCCCCGTTTGTTGATGATTTCGTAGTGCGGGATTCCATTGATTTGGAAAAGTTCCCGTAGATAATTGTATTCGTCCTCCGGTATCCGGAATTTTTCTCCTTGCAGATCGGCTGTGAATCGGTTGTAATCGTTTATAGGTGAAGATTTTTCGTCTGTGATGAACAGGAATACGATATTTTTTCCACTATACTGTTCCCGGAGCGGTTTCATGTTTTGAATATCTGCCCGGCAAGGACCACAGCTCGTAGCCCAAAAGTCGACGTAGATCACTTTCCCCTGGTAAGGAGCGATGATTTTGCGGAAGATATCGGCACCTTTTCCTGCTGGTAATGCTCGGGAAGCCTTGATTTCCCGGGGACAGTATTTTTCGAGCAGGTAATGGGCTTTTTGACGGAGATAGGGGTTTTTTACTTCTTTTAATGTGAGGGCTACAAGACTGTCGGCTGTACTGCGTTGCAAGTTTTTGAGGTTTGTGCTCAGATCCCGTATTTTTATAATGTCATAACTCAAGTTGGGTTCGAGCTGAAGAGAATGGTAACAGATGCTGTCTTTTATTTTCCATTCGGTTTCGATCAGTCGGGGAAACCCCGATACTTCATATTGGGCGGAAATTTTGTAGGCTTGTTCGAAAGGAGGGATATATTCGAAACGGTTGAAAAATACCCAATTTTCATAGGGAATAAGCAGGTTGGGGTCGTTTAGCGGCATTTCTTTCAGGAAGTCATAGTAATCTTGAGGAACTTCGGCTTGCAGGATTTTGTTTTCCGGCTCCTCGTTTTGGAAATATTTCCGGGTGGTAGCAAAGTTCAGGATATGAGTTGCGATATCGGTTTTAATGTAGGTTTCCAGGATTTGCATGGATTTGGGACTGAAATGATATTGACGGTTCAACCGATCCAGGATGTTTAATTTGTCTTCGAGTTTTTGCATAGCCTGGATTTTGAATGCCGTCGGAGTCAATTGTTTGGCTTGTTCTCTGAAATGGATATTCCCTTCCCTCTGAATATAGATCCCGGCTTTGGTCAGGTCGGCGTTGATTTTTGAAGAAGAGCCCATATACCGTAAGGTTTGAAAATCTTTGAAACGACGGTCCCGGTAACGATCGGCCTGTAACAGGTCTTCCCAATCGATAAAGATTGTCAGGGTGTCGCCCGGTTCGATGTAGAAAGGAAGGTTGAACGGAGTGAAGCTGATATTACCGCTAGTGGGGTTGTCTAAAGACAGTTCGGCCGAAAAACGTCCGTCTTCGAGTAGGGCGACGACTGTCGGAAAATCCTCTTCGGTAACGATATTGTTGTTGTAGATGATGCCCGATGTAAATCCGGCCCTGGGATCGTAACCCCGGATATACCCCTGGATGTAGGCTTTACTGCCCGGTTGGAAAAAACTTTTTTCCGCTTGATTGCCACTCACCTGTTCCATACGGTAGTCTTCCCGTTTGTAGAGCCGTTGGGTTTTGCGGGAAGTGCCGATTTTATAATATCCGTCTTTTTGTTCGGAGAGTAATAGTTGCCGATCTTGTCCTTCCGATTTCAAATGCAGGATAAGCTTCTTTCCCTTCGTTTCGATTTTTTCATATGCCCAAAACCGATTTCCCCCGATGACGAATTCCGGATAAAAACCGTAAGTCCAGCGATTGCTTCCATCGGTCGTTAACCAATTGCCTGTTAAGGTAGTAGGCAGTGGTGTCCGTACGGAGGGAATATCCCCGGTCAGCCGGATGTCGAATATGCCGGATTTGCCCTCCAGAAAGTCGATACTTGTCACTCCGCTGGACAAAGGAGGGAAGGTGAAAATAAAATGATCCGTTCCCGATGCCGGAGTCGGCTTTTGCTCTTCCCATGCGGCTCCCTCGAGTGCCAGAGGCTGATATCGGTTACCCAGATTGTCCTTGAGATTGATCTCTTCTTTTGAAAATTGTACCCACCATCCCGGAATAAATTCGGTGCGTAGATAGACTTTCGTATCTTGGTCCGTACATTCCACCTTTTCAATTCGGTAAAGTGCTGTATTTCTGAATTTGTACGGTGGGTTGTCGATCGTCTCCTGAGCTTTTAGTCCGAGGTAGCCCAGTAACAGGATAAATAATAGGAGATGATTTTTTTTCATAGTATGTCGTGGTTTAGAGATTTTGGGATTCCGGGACGGACCTTTTGTCCCGAAATACGGTTATGTATGGGTAAACGGTTGGTTCATATTTATTCTTTTTTAAATAAGAATACACCGCCGCCTTGTTTTAGGGTCATGGTTCGGTTTTCCGGATTAAATTCCATCACAATCCCCCCTTGGGTGAATTTGAATGTATGTTCGGAAGTTGCTTCGAGCGGGAATGCAGCCTGGCCGGTACCCTGTCCTTCCAAGGCATTGTTTTTTATGCGGACGGTGAGTTTGATCGGAAGTTGGCTGTTTGAATAGACACCGGTGTATTTTACCAGGTCTTCGGGTTTGAGTGTAATGGCCTCGAAATTCGGAAGATCGAAGGGCATACCGTAAATACCGCTTAAAACTGCAATGTGGATATCGTTGAATGTATAATTGAGTGCATTGGAGGTGATGGCGTAGGATAGTTCGTCTTCCGGGAAATAGATCAGCATGGCATTGAATCCGTCTATTCCTCCGCTGTGCCCGAAGCCACGCTTGGCATAAAACGGAACAGGAAATATGCCCATACCGAAATTATCTTTTAGGGCCAGCATAGTGGATAAGCTGTTAGCAGAAATCAGTTTCCCTTTGAAAAGAGCATCCGCGAATTTGTTCAGATCACGGGGTGTCGATACGATCCCTCCTGCTCCTAGCGGGATCGAAGGATGGGTTACCGATTCTATCCTCCATTTATCGAAATATTTATACGAATTACATTCGTTCTGTTCGGGAGAGATCGTTTTTCTGCCTAAATGGGTATTGACAAGCGATAAAGGTCGGGTGATCCGATCGGCGAGGATTTCAGCATACGGTTTTTTATAGAGCGATTCGAGGATATACGATAATAATACAAAGTTGGAATTGCTATATTGCGCTTTACTGTCTGGTTCGAAATCGCTGCCTCCACGGGCGATTATTTCTACCATCTGTTCCTTTGTCTTCGCCTGGGTATTCCAGTTCAGGTATTGTTCATCCGCCGTGAAGTTGTGTATCCCGCTGCGATGGCTTAGCAGATGACCGATCGTTATTTTATGTGCGTTTTTAATGATAGGAAAATACGAATCGATCGGTGAGGATAAGGAAAGCTGTCCGGCTTCTATGGCTTGAAATATCATCACGGTCGTAAAGAGTTTCGAGATAGAGCCGATGTGGTATTCGGATTGTGCATCGGCTACGATTTGTTTATCGATATCGGCAAATCCCACCGATCGGGCGTAGATCTCGGTTCCCTTACTGAATACGGATACGCTCCCCATGAATTTATTTTTATCTCCAAGCAGCCGGAGATATCGATCGAGTTTGGCGTGTTCTGTTTCCTGGGCGTAGGAGATCAGGTTGCAGCAAAGTAATAGAAAAGCAACGACAGGAATGCGTATATTTTTCGTCATGATGGTAAAAAAATGTTGTCTGATGTTTGTAAAGGTATTGTATTTCCATCAGATATGCAAGAGATTCCGGGACGGACCTTTCGTCCCGGAATTCCTACCACCATTTTTGTTTTTGTTTTTCCCAGGTGAAGATTCGCTCTTCCTGGCCACGGCTGTGGTTTTTCAGTAGTAGTAAGGCGTTGGAGGGGACTGCGGGGTATTCGACCCAGGGGTGTGAGGGCTTTTGTTTGCCCAAAGATTCCCAGGCTGTGGAGCTGCGATAAAATAGTTCGTATTCATCGCCCGCAACGACGTAGTTGTCGTCGTTGCGGGGCTGGAAGGCAATCCGGTCGATCCTTGTCGGTTTTCCAAAATCGAGTCCTATCCAGCCACCATCGGCTTCGTGGTATTCATAAAAGGTCAGGGGATCTCCGTCGAAAGCATTGTTTAAAGTTCCTGGTGTACCGATGGCGCGTCCCGGCAGAGGGGAAAGACTGTCGGGATTGAAAAATTGCAGTTCTGCGATTTGGCAAAACGAACCGTTGGGTGACAAATAACGCCAGTATCTGAAGGGTTGCCGGCCGGAATCGATGGTTACAGTGTCGGGTGCTCCTTGGGTGTTCCGGGCAATGATGTGAAAAGTGACGGGATCGGTGAAAGTACTGTCGGCTGAAGCTTGGATACATCCCGCCAAAAGTTTGTTGCTGTGGTCGATGAGCCGGTTGGAAATGGGGTATTTACGGTCTAGACGTAACGGGTGGGTGTGAATCGTGTCGGGGATCAAAGGATGTATTTCCCCGAAAACATCCAAAATGAATGGATAGCCGGATTGTTCGATTTCTCCTTCGATATAATAGCCGGGAAGATAGACGATATCGCGCCCCATGTCGGTAAAACGGGCTTTCCCTCTTTTTAGCGGGGCAAAATGGATGGGCTCCCATTTTTGATTGTCGAAGACACAGAGATAGGCGAAATCTCTTTTTTGACTGGGAGAACGGAGCATTTCGATTTCGACATCGGAAGTGGCCGTGTATTCTGCAGTGACATCCTGATAAAAAGGAGTATTGAAAAAGGACGGAACGGGTTCCTGTGCGGTGTTTAGCCGGGATAACGCATTCTTATTGATGGCATAACGATAGCGATACACTTTAGCTTTGACGACTTCGTCCCGGTGGCGTTCGCCCGGATTGCTGCCCAGGGGTTCGAATATGACGTTTTTTCCCCTTTTGATATAGACAGAATTCCAATAATGGCCGGAGGAAATGTGAGCCCATTGGGGAGTGAAGTCGATGGCCACCGGTATGCCTTTACCCCGCATAGCAAAGGTGGCCAGATGGGCATATTCTTTACAGGTACCGTAGTTGATGATATTCAGTGTGCTGTAGTTCAGGGGGAGGAAAGAGTGATGAAGCCGGAAAACACTTCCTCTGTGGGTTTCTCTTAAGCGGTCGTTGACTACGGAACAAGCCCAGTAAGCGGATGGACGGTCGCCGTCTATGTATCCCATATCCTCTATTTCGCGGTATTTGCCCGATAACATGTCCCGCCAATATTCCAGGGGCTCGTTGGAGATACGGTAAGGCAACAGGTATTCACAAAAATGTTCGAAATCGACATGCTCGTTGATTTCTTTGTTTTGCCAGTCGTCGAAAGCCCGGTCGATATTGTCGATCAGGTATTCGGCCGTGATGGTTTTGACGTCTTCTATGATTTTGGCGTAACGGCTGATTTGTAGGTTCTGGGCCAATTCGTCGATTTGCCGGTTCGTCTGTTCACAGGGAGCTCCGATCCGAAAGAGCGAATCGACCGAGAAATAATAGGCATCGAGTACTTCGCCGCCATAGGAATAATGTCCCGGCATGTTGGCGATAAGAAAACAGGCAGCTTTGTATTTTAAAGAATCGTTCCGGTAATGATCGAGTACCTGTTCCAATTGACTGCGATTTTCCCCGGCCTGACGGAGAACGTTTTCAAGGTCGGGATCGCTATGCCGGCATCCGGCTGATAGGATCAATAGAAAAAAGAAAAAAGTTCTCATATCGCTGTACCTGAAGGTTTGGGTTGTTTGACGTGACAGGGGATGGGTTGCCCGAATACCGGGAAACCTTTTTTATCCCATGAAAATTTCTGTAAACGAGGTGTCCGCAGGTCGTTGGCCGCTGGCTCCAGACGATAGCGGGCATGGTAAAAAATGTAATCTTCGGTCCCATCCGGAGATTTTATGAAGCTGCAATGTTCGGGAGCGGATACGCCCAGTGTATCGTTCTGGCAAAATACAGGTTGTGGTGACTTTTTCCAGGAGGCCGGATCGAGCAGGTTACTGCCGCTTTGGGCGGTCATCAGTCCCAGGGCTGAATAAGGAGGCCGGTTTCCGCCGGCCGAATAGACCAGATGAATCAGATTGCCGTCGGGACTTTTTAAGGGTTGCGGGCTACCCATCGAAAAAGCGGCTTCCGGGTCATGACGTTCCCATCTTTGATCGGGAATACCGATCATAACCGGCCGGGTGGCCAGTGTCCAGGGATTTTCGAGACGGGCAATGTAAATGCAATTGAAAATATAAGGAATCGGTTGTTCGGGGATACCGAACCATACTAGGTAGAGTGAATCCCTGTGGGTGAATACCGAAGCATCTACCGCCCAGCTTTGGTCGGCGGAAGTGCGGAGCTGACCTTTGTAGATAAACCGGCCTTCGGTCGGGTCCGGATGGCTGTTTTCGAGTACGTATAGTTGATGGCTCCCGGCCCGGATACCGGCAGCTGCATAGTAAAGATACCATTTCCCGTCGAGATAATGCAGTTCCGGAGCCCAAAGATCCCGGCTATTGGTCAGATCGTCCGGGAGCCATACGGTTTTGCTCCGGGCATGCCTGAGGTCGGTAATATCCTTTGTCTTCCAGATGGAAAGATGGTCGTACATCGACTGGGTATAATAATATACACCGTCATGGTAGATGGCATAGGGATCTGCTCCCGATGTTAACAATGGATTACTGTATGAAGCCACACCTGTCCGGGTACTTGTCCGGGCTGGCCGGTTCGCCTGTTCCCGGCATCCGTAAATAGTAACAATAAGAAATAAAAAGAGATATCGTTTCATGTTACAAATATCTCAATTTTATTAAATAACTGTGTTTAATTTATGTAATTTTCAGGATTTAGAGGGACCTTCGGATTTTGACTTTCGGAGGCGGTGTTTCTGGCAGGAGTCGATTGGGATAAAAGGTCCGTCCCAGAGTTCCGGATTCTGGACGGACCTTTTGTCCTGAAACAAGGATTTTAGAAGGTGACCTGAAAACCGACGGCCAGGGCTTCTTTGAATTGCAGACGGGGGCCTTTGGTTCCGTCTTTTTGTAAGATTTTGGTGTCGTTGTCGTAGATCATATTGGTGGTGATGTTGCAGGAGAACCATTGATTGATAGCCATGTTGAGTTGTATATCCCAGCTGATATCGACGTTCTGGGGATCTTTCAGGTAGTTACTGTAAAGATTGAGCCGGGAGAAAACGGTCATGTTTTTCAGGAATTCGTATTTGGCTTCCATGCGTAAGTTGGCACCGAATTCGGAGAAGAGGTGTTTACCCGGAGTGACTCCGAAATCTCCCTGGTCGGAAAGGATTTTACTGCTGACGAAAGTGCCTCTCCAGGTGGCAGGAGTGAAGGTAGCTGTAAACCAGCTTTTAGGGGTCCAGGTGAAACCGGCACCGATCAGAAGGTATCCCGGAGACATAAAACGCGAGATAAACACGTCCGGATCGACGCTGTAGTCGTATCCTTTAGCAAATTGGGTCTGGAAGGTCATCAATCCACTGGCATACCAGTTTTTCGCTATTTCGTATCCATAGGTGGAAGACAGGTAGATTTTGTCGTTTGTTTTTTTGGTGCCGTCCGATTTGGTTTTATTCAGACCGTAGTCGAGTTCCAGACGATTGTTCCAGAGGTGTTTCGCCTTTTTGTAGTTGGCAAAGTAGTTGAATTGCAGGTTAAACCCTACTGCGTTATCACCTCCGGCAGCCCATTGGCTCAGGCTGACTTGGCTTAAGTTTATTCCGATGTTTCCACCTCTTTTCCAGGTGGTGTCCGTTCCGGGTTGTGCGTATGCCGGTACTAAGATCCCGGTTAATACGATGATTCCTAATGTGTAAATTCCGCTACGTATCATCTTTTTTGTTTTTTGGGAAGTTTACGGAAATCGGGTTGGCGAAGTTCTGATTCGCCGGGATTATAAGCCGGTCAAGTTCATCATGGTTCACGAGGGAAAAATTTTTAGCGGGGAAAGATGAACTATTTTTTCGGATTAGAGTATAACAAAGAAAATAATAGAATTATGTCATTTCTTTGGTTTATTATTATCGGAATTGTGGCCGGATATGTGGCCGGTAAGATTATGCGAGGCGGAGGTTTCGGATTGATCGTGAATCTGGTTGTCGGTATAATCGGAGGAGTATTGGGGGGCTGGTTGTTCAGTCTGCTGGGTATTTATTCGACCGGTGGGATTATCGGCAGTCTGGTTGTGGCTACGATAGGGGCGATCGTTTTGTTATGGATTGTGTCTCTTTTCAGCGGACGGAGGCATAGCGAGTGATCGGCCGGATTATCTTTCTATCGGTTTTCGGTAAAATTGTTTTTGTATGAAGTAGTTTTTTGTTGTATCCAATCGGTGACCTAAGGTGTAACCGATTGGATACCTGCTCAAAATGGCAGTATGCGTTTTTATCCTATAATCCATTTACTACCCGGTATGAGCGAGATTATCTTTGTTGTCACGAAACAACAGATAAATGTCGTTACTGCAATACAGGGAATGGCGGCGACAGTAGGAAATGCCAGGTTATGCTTGAATACCGTTACCCATAGTCCGAGCCAAAATATGTGCATCAGGTACATGCCGTAGCTGAGTTTCGATATTTCGGTGATGAGCCGCGGGGACTTCGGTTGGTTTATATAGCTGAACATCAGGAAGGTACCTGTAGTAAGGAGCACACAGTTGATGGTACAGAAAGCCCATCCGATTTCTATAACAGGAGTGGACAGGTTTTCCCCGGGTATCGCCTGGATATAAAACGAGTAGATCGTCCACACTGCCCCGATAATCATCAAGGCGATTCCTGTTCTGAGGCGTTTGGAACGGTTCCAGGTGAGGTGAGTGTGTATATAATGTGCCATGACCAGGTAGCCGAGGAAGCCGGAGAAATAGAACAGCATGTGGAATTCGTTCCAGAAACATTGTCCCCAAACTTCTCCCCACCAGCGGTTGAGATACGGCATGCAGGTCGATAACAGAAACAGGCCGATGAAGAAACGTTCTTCTTTGGCTGTAGCTTTTTTTAGCCAGGGGGATATGACGGGAATGAATAAATAAAGGCTGATCAGGGGGTACATGAACCACAGGTGTCCGGCCTGTGTCGGGAAGTTGAGTAGTATTCGCGATAAATCCTTTACCGATGTTTCTGCGTCTATTTGTCCCCACAGCAGGGGCAGGGTACTGTATAACACCATGAACAGCAGAAACGGGGGCAGGATACGGATGGAACGCTGGCGGTAGAATTGCCAGGAGGTCAACCCTTCTTTCATCGGTGTAAGAAGAAAGGCAGAGACGATGATGAATAACGGAACAGCCATGCGTGAGAAACCATCGTAAACGGACACCCACAGCCGATCGGACTCATTGGCCAGAAAAGATTGTGGGCCTGCCATGTCGGTGGAACCGGCGGCGCCATAGAAGTTTTCACTGGCATGAACGACTATGACCGGAAAGCATGCGAATACACGCACGTAATCCAAAAAAACTATACGCTTCATTTTTTAATATTATTGTTCGTGTGTGATCTAAAGCAATTATAAAAAATCCTGCGGGAGTGGACCTGCAGGATTTTTGTATCTGGATGACGATGATCCGATTATTTGGTCAGTGCCTGTGCAACAGAAACGGCAACAGCTACAGTCGCTCCTACCATCGGATTGTTGCCCATGCCGAGGAATCCCATCATTTCTACGTGGGCAGGTACGGAAGATGAACCGGCGAACTGTGCGTCCGAGTGCATCCGTCCGAGTGTATCGGTCATACCGTAGGAAGCAGGGCCTGCAGCCATATTGTCGGGATGCAGGGTACGACCCGTACCACCGCCTGATGCTACTGAAAAATAGGGTTTTCCGGCCAGTACACGTTCTTTTTTGTAAGTTCCGGCAACGGGGTGTTGGAAACGGGTAGGGTTGGTAGAGTTACCGGTGATGGAAACATCTACGTCTTCTTTCCACATGATAGCGACTCCTTCGCGTACATCGTCGGCTCCGTAGCAGTTTACTTTTGCCCGGGGACCGTCGGAGTAAGCTTTGGTTTTAACAACTTTCAGTTCGCCGGTATAGTAATCGAATTCGGTTTGTACGTAAGTAAAACCGTTGATCCGGGAGATGATCATAGCAGCATCTTTTCCCAGGCCGTTCAGGATCACCCGCAACGGATTTTTCCGAACTTTGTTGGCCATTTCAGCGATTTTGATAGCACCTTCAGCAGCCGCGAAGGATTCGTGGCCTGCCAGAAAAGCGAAGCACTGTGTTTCTTCGCGTAGCAGACGGGCTGCGAGGTTACCGTGGCCCAGGCCTACTTTGCGGTCGTCGGCTACCGATCCGGGAATACAGAAAGCCTGCAGGCCTTCGCCGATAGCTTCGGCAGCATCGGCCGCATGGATACAATTTTTCTTGATTGCAATAGCAGCCCCGACTACGTAGGCCCATTTTGCATTTTCGAAACAAATATTCTGAGTCTGTTCACATTCCAGATAAGGATCGATTCCTTTTGCGTCGCAAATTGCTTCGGCTTCTTCGATAGAAGCGATGCCATAGGAGTTCAATACTTTGTTGATCTGAGCGATCCGACGATCCTGACTTTCAAATTTTACTTCTCTTTTTGCCATAGTGTGTTCCTCCTGTTTTATTCGTGACGTGGGTCAATATATTTAGCTGCATTGGCGAAACGTCCGTAGTTTGAAGTGGCTTTCTTCAATGCTTCGTTAGCGTCGGTGCCTTTTTTGATCAGGTCCATCATAACACCGAGGCGTACGAATTCGTATCCGCATACTTCGTCGTCTTCGTCGAGAGCCAAACGGGTTACATATCCTTCAGCCAGTTCCAGGTAACGAACGCCTTTTGCTTTGGTAGAGAACATGGTTCCCACCTGGCTGCGCAGACCTTTACCCAAATCTTCGAGGCCTGCACCGATCACCAGTCCGCCTTCAGAGAAAGCACTCTGTGAACGTCCATATACGATTTGCAGGAATAATTCACGCATAGCTGTGTTGATCGCATCGCAAACCAGGTCGGTATTCAATGCTTCGAGAATCGTTTTGCCCGGCAGGATTTCTGCAGCCATAGCTGCTGAATGGGTCATTCCTGAACAACCGATAGTTTCCACCAAGGCTTCTTCGATTACCCCTTCTTTGATATTCAGGGTCAGTTTACAAGTCCCCTGCTGAGGAGCACACCAACCGATACCGTGGGTTAAACCTGAGATGTCTTTGATTTCTTTTGCTTTCACCCATTTGCCTTCTTCAGGAATTGGGGCCGGTCCATGGTTCGGACCTTTTTTGACAACACACATGTGTTGTACTTCCTGTGAATATACCATTTTTATCGCTTTTATAGATTAATATATTGCTAATCACCACTCGTTTAGCGCATAAACCGGACAAAGATAACCTTTTGCGGCAAATAAAAAAATAGATCAAAGGACATATAATTGTGCAGACGTTTGCAAAGGAAAGTGTCGAAATTGTATTTTTTTTAATTGAAATGATTATTTACTTTTGTATAGTAAAAGGTGATTTATAAATCGGATGGGTGAAACAAGAATAGATATCAGAGATGCCGGTGTGATGAAAAATCTGTTTGATGATTTTTATATTCCGTTGTGTCTTTTTGTCGAACGTTATCTGTCGGATGCAGAGGCTGCCGATGATGTCGTTCAGGAGTGTTTTATCCGGCTGTGGCAGCAACGGGGTGAATTCGAATATCTGTATCAGGTGAAATCTTTCCTGTATACTTCTGCCCGCAACAGTGCCCTGAACGAACTGGAACACAAGAAAGTGGTGAGTAGTTATGCCTCGAAATTGCTTGAAAAAAAAGAAGATGTTTTTTTTCGGGATCAGGTGATCGAGGAAGAAACTTACCGGATCTTGGTGAGTGCTATCGGGAAGCTACCGGAACAAACACGCAAAGTAATGTTGCTGGCATTGGAAGGGAACGACAATAAGGAAATCGCTGCTTGCCTGAATATTGCCGATGGGACGGTTCATTCGTTGAAAAAGATCGCTTACAAACGCCTTCGCGAAGAGCTGAAGGAATATTTTTATTTGCTGTTGGCTTTGGTGGGATAAAAGGTGTAGCGGTTACAAAGGGGTGATTATTAAAGAGAAGTAAGGTAGGATGTTGAGGAATTTTTCCGGACTCTTCGGGTGCTTTTTTACGATTGCCGGTGAGGCCGGTCGGAACTGGAGGTTGTGCTGTTCTTTTGTAGCCGTTCGGTGTACTCCGTGGGGGTACATCCCTCTTGTTTTTTGAATAACCGGCTTAAATGTTGTGGATATTCGAAGCTGAGGTCGTAAGCGATCTGAGAAATAGAATTACCGCCGATTAGTTTGTCTTTGTTTTTTTCGACGATAAACCGGCGGATGTGGTTACTTGCTGTTTCTCCCGTCGTTCGCTTCACCAGATCGCCGAAGTAGTTCGATGACATGCAAAGTTGTTCGGCATAATACAATACGCTCGGAATGCCGTTGGACAATTGTTTCCCGTTGTTGTAATAATCATCCAGCAATTTCTCGAAACGGGCCAGTATATCGTTGTTATCCTGGCGACGGGTCATGAATTGCCGGTCATAGAAACGTTTGGCATAGTTCAGGATTAGTTCGATATAAGAAAGAATGATCGAATCTTGCTGTTTATCCGGTCGGTGTCCGAGTTCGTGACGGAGTTGTTTATCACGACAAAGGTGTGGTTTAAGAATTATGAACATACCCGGGTTTCAGTAGAAGAATCGATGCGGAAGTTGCAGACCGATTACCTGGATCTTGTGTTGTTGCACTGGCCGTTCAGCAATACTTATGCCGCCTGGCGGGAGCTGGAAGAGCTGTATGCAGCGGGTAGAATCCGTGCTATCGGCGTGTCGAATTATACCTCCGACCGACTGATCGACCTGATACTGTATAATAAGGTCGTGCCTGCCGTGAATCAGATCGAGACCAACCTTATTTCACAGCAGACAGAGATTTACCGCTGGATGAAGAAATATCGTATACAGCACGGAGGTTATGCTCCGTTCGGACAAGGAAAAATCAATGCACTTTACGATGACCCGGTTTTGATGTATATCGCCGACAGGTACCATAAAACGGTACGTCAGGTGGTATTGCGATTTCAAATCCAGTTGGGCGTGGTCGTCATTCCGAAAACGATGCATTCCAACCGTTTGAAGGAAAATTTCGAAGTTTTCGACTTCGGATTGGAAGCCAATGAAATGGAGATCCTGCGCTCGTTCGATAAAGCAACACCCCTGATCGGTAATCCGCAGGATCCGGTAACAGTGGCTTCTTCAATCGAATGGTAAAACGGGTTAAAACGGAAAAATGGTATAAGAATCTGTAATTTAGATACGAAGACTTTTTTGCAACGCAGTATTTTTGTATGTAGAATTTTTATTGAAATGACTTAGCATAAATAACTTTATCCAATAAATACCATTATGAACAAGATCTATTTATTTTTAGTATTCAGTATTTTAACAACAATCGGTATGGCACAGGAAAAAATCAAACAAACAGCGGGGCGTGACCAGTTGGGAACATTCGCTCCCAAATTCGCAGAACTCAATGACGACGTTCTTTTCGGCGAAGTCTGGAATCGTACGGACAAACTCGGCTTACGTGACCGTAGTTTGGTAACAATCACTTCACTCATCAGTCAGGGGATAACGGACAGTTCGCTGACGTTCCATTTGCAATCGGCCCGGAACAACGGCATTACCCGAACAGAGATTGCAGAGATTATCACGCACATCGGTTTTTATGCGGGTTGGCCGAAAGCTTGGGCTGCGTTCCGGCTTGCCAAGGAAGTGTGGGCCGAAGATACGAACGGTGAGGATGCGAAAGCTGCTTTCCAACGTGAGATGATCTTTCCCATCGGAGAACCGAATGCGGCCTATGCCCGGTATTTTACCGGCAATAGTTATCTTGCACCTATATCGCGTGAACAGGTTTATATTTCCAATGTCACGTTCGAGCCGGGTTGCCGGAACAATTGGCATATCCACCGCGCGAAAAAGGGAGGCGGACAGATGCTTATCGGTGTTGCCGGACGAGGTTGGTATCAGGAAGAGGGTAAACCGGCCGTAGAAATTTTACCCGGCACAGTGATCCATATTCCCGCTAACGTGAAACATTGGCATGGGGCAGCTGCCGACAGTTGGTTCGCTCACCTGGCGTTCGAGATTCCGGGAGAAGGCTCTTCTAACGAGTGGCTCGAACCTGTAAACGATGAAGCATATAATAAAATTCAAAAATAAAAACCGGCTTTCTATGTATAAATTTATATTCGTATTATTGGTAGTCGTTGGAATGACGACTGCCTCGAATGCCCAAGAAAAACAAAATATGAAACAATCGAATAACAAGCCGCTTATTGCCTATTTCTCGGTGACAGGAACTACGGCACGTGCAGCTGAGAAATTAGCCCGGGTTACGGGTGGAGAACTTTATGCGATAACCCCTGTCGAATCGTATACAAATGCCGATCTCGACTGGAATGACAAAAGGTCGCGTAGTTCGGTAGAGATGAACGATCCGAAGTCGCGTCCGGCCATTCAGGAAGCGAAAAAGAATATTGCCGATTATGATGTGATTTTTATCGGCTATCCGATCTGGTGGAATCTTGCTCCACGTATTATCGATACGTTCATTGAAACTCATCACCTGGCAGGTAAGACTCTTATTCCTTTCGCTACATCGGGTGGAAGCGGCATTACCAACAGTGTTGACGCATTGAAAAAGGCTTATCCCGACCTGAACTGGAAAGAGGGAAAGCTATTGAACCGAATGGACGAGAACGGTATCCGTGAATGGATCGGTAAAACGTCGAAGGATTAGCGTAACCCGGGGTACTGATTGGTACTTCGCTGATTGGCACATCTTCGATGCTGATCAGGAACCGGAGGACTCGTTACCTTTTTTCAGACTTTTTCGATTTGTTTTTTCTTCCCACACAAGCTTCTTTTCCTTTTCAAAAATCTCGTGATTTTTTGTGAGACTTTCGAAAAGAAAAAGAAGTTTTCCCTAGAACTCTGTCTTTAGTTTATGCCATGTTGTTTTTTACATGGTTCATACACATCACCCGCTACAAATGGGCACTCGTAAACCTCATTGTTTCGCTGCAGCTGAACATATTTGCAAAAATAGACCTTTCCAAGTGGCTTGACGAACCATTTACACCTCTTCCCGATAATGCGGTTTTGTCTGAGGGAATTATACGATCCTTGATTTTACGACACTCAACGGCATCGTAAGTTACGCTATTGACAAAATTGATCTTTATCTTATATTAAAAAAATCTGTTTTTTTTACCCCATTTTTTCATTTCACCTGTTATATATTAAAAAGGATAAAATGTTGCAACAAGATTTTGATATCGCTTCTTGGTTTGCCGGATATTTGGCCGGTAATTTAACGCTTGAACAACAAAAAGCACTGGAAGAATGGTGTGCTGCTTCTGCCGATCATCGAGCTTTGTTCGAAAAAGTGTGTTGTCATGAAAATATCCGTAGATTGAACGAAATGGCTGCACGTTATCACCGGCAGAAGGGGTGGCGGTGCATAGAGAAAAAAATAAATAGAGAAAGAAGAATACGGTGGTATAGGTGGGTGGCTGTTCTTATCTTTCCTCTGGCTGTTGCCTGGGGATTGTTGGAAATACCCGACAAGGAGAAGAGGCAGGAATCTGTATTTTCCGAAACCGGGATGCCGGGAGGAGCGAAGGCTGTTCTCTATATGGCCGACGGGGCGGTTGTAGACTTAAATGATAGTGGAGATTTTTCATTGCAGGAAAAAGACGGAACACAAATTCGTAAAGATTCGGCCTGTTTGTCGTATCGCCGGGATACAGTGTCCGGTATTCCGGCGGCTTCAGTATTCAATCGGATAGATATCCCTCGGGGAGGAGAATATGCTTTGAAATTGAGTGATGGTACGGTCGTTCATCTCAATGCACTCAGTTCGTTACGGTTTCCTGTTACTTTTCAGGGAGACCGACGGGAAGTGGAACTGACGGGAGAGGCTTATTTCCAGGTGGCCAAAGATAGTGCCCGTCCTTTTATTGTCCGGGTAGGAGAGGCCTATATTCGGGTATTGGGTACGGCATTTAATATTTCGGCTTATCCGGACGACCGAATAATAAAAACGACTTTGGAAAGCGGAAGTGTCAAAATGGGGGTTTCCGATTTGGAGCCGGTATGTTTACAACCTTGCCAGCAGGCAGTTTTTATTCCGGGAAATCGACGTATTGATGTGCAGTCGGTGAATGTGGCTGCCGAGATAGCTTGGAAAAACGGTATGTTTGATATTCGTAACTGGCCTCTTGCCAAGATTATGGACTATTTGGCCCGTTGGTATGAAATCGAGGTGTTCTATCAGGATGAATCGGTAAAAGAAATAAAATTCGGCTGCTATGTCAATCGTTATAGTAAAATTCAACCGATCCTGGAACTGTTTGAAAAAACAGGAAAAATTCGGGCTGAATTGAAAGGAAAGACTGTTGTTTTTTCAACAAAATAGAAAACAGGAAATGCGCTAACATTTCCTGCTCCGGATTTCTTTGCTAGCAGAAATCCATTAAGTTAAATTAAACACACAAATGTATGAACAAAATTCGAATGATCCTTCATCGGAAGGGTGTAAAAAAAGTCTTTTTAAGGATGAGATTTGCCATTTATTTATTGTTATTGGGAACACTTCATGTCACAGCAGTGGTGGATGCCCAGATTCGGGTGGATTTGGATTTAAAGAATGTCACCCTGCACGATGTGTTGTGGGAATTGCAGAAACAATCCGGTTTTGTTTTTGTTTATAGTACTTCGGATGTGGAGAGTGTACGTCTGGAGTCGGTAAGTGAACGGCAGAAAAGTGTACATGAAATATTGGACAACTGTCTCCGGAATACCGGGTTGGGGTATGACGTACACAACGAGGTCATCGTGATCCGGAAAGTAGAGGGGGAGAAAACATCCACTCAGTGGCGCGATGTCGTTGTAAAAGGAAAAGTACGGGATAAGGAAGGAAATACTTTGCCGGGTGTGTCGGTACAGGTTAAGGGTACCCATTCGGGTGTCGCTACGGATATGGACGGTAATTTCGAGTTACGTTTACCGGATACCGGGGCGGTATTGATTTTTTCTTTTGTCGGTATGAAAACCCGGGAGATAGCGGTTCCGAACGACGGCCGGGAGATGACGGTGGTGCTGGAAGCCGATGCGGAACGATTGGAAGAAGTGATAGTCACAGGTTACGGTACATTTAAAAAATCCGCTTATGCGGGTTCGGCTTCGACGGTGAAAACGCAGACGTTGAAAGATATTCCGGCTGTTTCATTTTCACAGGTATTACAGGGAGCCGCACCGGGTATACAGATCAGTGCAGGTTCCGGTCAGCCGGGTGCTTCTACTTCGATCAACATCCGTGGAATGGGTTCGTTCAATGCTTCTAATTCACCCTTATATGTGATCGACGGTGTACCGATGATCTCGGGTGATGTCAGTGCTTTGGGAACGGATGCCGGTTTCGATGTGATGGCCACGCTAAATACTTCTGATATTGAAAATATTACGGTGATTAAAGATGCTGCCGCTGCCGCCCTTTACGGTTCGCGTGCCGCCAATGGGGTGATCTTGATTACCACCAAATCGGGACAGAAAGGGAAACCTGTATTTTCGTTTAAAGCCGACTGGGGATTCTCGGATTTTGCCATGGAATTCCGGCCGACGATTGGCGGAGAAGAAAGGCGGAATATGATTTATCAGGCTTTGAAAGATGGTGCCATGGTGTATGAAGAATACTCGGAAGAAAGTGCTATTGCCTATGCTGATGAATATATAGACTATTATGCACCAGTACCTTGGTGCGGGTATACCGATTGGAGGGATATTATGTTCAGGAAGGGAAGTCATCAAACGTATGAATTTTCTGCGGCCGGAGGAACTGACAAACTGAAATATTATTCTTCCTTGGCTTATCTGAAACAGGAGGGAATCACGATGAGTTCCGGACTGGAGCGTGTTTCCGGGCGTCTGAATGTCGATTATACGGCGACAGATAAACTGACTTTAGGAGCGAAAATGTTATTTTCCAATGTCAGTCAGGATGTCTATTCCGAAGGAACCAGTTATACGGCTCCGTTTTATGCGGTGGTTAACTGTGTAGTTCCTTCCGATCCGGTTTATAACGAGGATGGTACTTGGAACCGCGATTTTATTCGGAACGACGACCGTAATCCGAAACTGGCCGACGAGTATAATTTCCGACGAGAGTATATCATTCGTTCGTTTAATACGATTTATGCTTCTTATGATATAATCAGAGATCTGAATTTTAAGTCTACCCTAAGCTACGATTTCACCACAACAAAAGGGCGTTTATGGTATGATCCGCGTACCTCCGACGGTGACAATTATAACGGTGCTTTGGAAAAATCGATTTATGAACAAAAGAAAATGGTATGGTCGAATGTGCTGAGTTACCGGAAAACTTTCAATGACAAACATAATCTGGATCTATTGGTCGGGTACGAGATCGACGATCAATCCAGTGATTATCTCATGGCTTATGTGAAGAATTTTGCCCGTTCCGATAAACCGGAAATCAGTAATGGAGTAGAAATCGATGATGTCAGTGGTTCCTCCGATGGTACCCGTTTAGTGTCTTACATTTCCCGTCTGAATTATAATTATGACAATAAATATTATTTCGGTGCCAGTTATCGTATGGATGGCAGTTCCCGTTTGCACCGGGACAGTCGTTGGGGTAGTTTCTGGTCGGTATCGGGAGCTTGGAAGATAGCGTCCGAATCTTTTATGCAACCCGCTTCAGCCTGGCTGAGTGATTTGAAGTTAAGACTTTCATACGGTGTGAACGGTACGCTACCCTCTGATTATTACGGTTATATGGGATTGAGTAGTCTGACCAGTAATTACAACAACGAACCCGGTATAGCGCAATCGCAGTTACAAAATTTGGATTTGTCGTGGGAGACCAATTATAATTTAAATTTTGGGCTTGACTTCGGTTTCTGGAACCGTTTGAACTTTACGTTGGAATATTATACCCGTACTACGAAAGACCTGTTGATGGATCGGCCGATTTCCATGACCACTGGTTTCGGTAGTTATCTGATGAACATTGGAGAGGTGAAGAACCGGGGTGTGGAACTGGAGGTCCGTTCCGTCAATTTCGACCGTGACGATTTCAGTTGGACGACTACATTCAATCTGGGACATAATAAAAATAAGATTGTGCGCCTGGACGGTCAGCAGACTGAAATTGCTTCCGGCTCGCAAATCCGGAAAGTAGGATTGCCTTACCGTACTTTCTATCTGATTGAATTTGCAGGTATCAATCCGGATAACGGCCGTCCGCAATTCTATACGAATGACGGTGATAGCAAAAGCGGATACATTAAGGAAATAACCGAAGATCCGAATGAAGCGAATTATATTCCGATGAAGTCGGCTGATCCTAAAGTGAGTGGCGGTTTGTCGAATTTATTCCGTTACAAATGGATTGATTTCAGCATTATGTTTTCCTATTCATTCGGAGGATGGTCGTATGATAATTGGGCACAGAAAACGGAGCATGGTGGTGACGATTTGGAGGCCAATATTCCCACTTATTACAGGGATCGGTGGCAGAAACCGGGTGATCAGGTAAAATATGAAAGATTCATTGAAGGTGCAGATGTCGTGATGAGCGACTGGAGAAACAGCCGTCGTTTGCATCCGACCGATTTTATCCGTTTGAAAAACTTTACAGTGGGCGTAACGGTTCCGCAGCAGTGGACCCGGCGGGCTGGACTCGATAAAGTGCGCTTATATGCTGCCGGTAGTAATATGTGGACCTGGGCCAAATGGGATTATTACGATCCGGAAGCCGTCAGTGGCGGTACGGCCATTTGGGGGACACCTCCTTTGAAAACCATGACTTTCGGATTGGAAGTTAATTTTTAATGGACGATACGGATTAATCAATTTAAAAGTGAAAGATAATGAAACGGATTAAATATTATATACTGATAATAATGGTTGCGGGTCTGATGAATGGATGCGGCAACGATTGGCTTGATCTCGATCCTTCGACTTCTATAGAAACGGAAGGTTCGTTGAATGCCCTGAGTGATTTCGAATTTACTCTGAACGGGATTTACAGTACGATGCAATCGTATTATTATTATGGCGCGCGTATGCAATATTACGGTGATGTGACGGGCGACGATGTGCAGGCTTACAGTGCTACCAAGCGTTGTGCTGATTATTATCAATTCGGATTTAATAAGGATAATGCCCCCTCTACGTTCTGGTCGACGTGTTACAGTATTATCCAGAATGCGAATATAGTAATCAACAATATCGACAACATTGCCTACGAAGGAGAAGATGAGGAGGGAAAGATACTTTTTGCAGCTTACCGGAATGATTTGAAAGGGCAAGCTCTGGCTATCCGGGCATTGGCCTTGTTCGATATTACGCGTCTTTACGGTTATCCTTATCTGAAAGATAACGGGGCATCCTTGGGCGGTGCGATTGTCGAAGAGGTGGTTGATGTTACGTATAAACCTAAACGGAGTACGGTAGCACAATGTTATGAGAAAATTATCGAATATCTGACGAAGGCTATTCCTCTGCTTGCTACCGAGAAGGAAAAAGAAGACGAGGATTGGTTGGCGAAATCCATTAAGGGAAAGATGAATAAATGGTCTGCTATGACTTTACTCAGCCGGGTGTATCTGTATAAAGGAGATAATACCAATGCCTTGAAAATGGCAGAGGAGGCTATTGGAGGGGCTGAACAAGACGGTTATCGTTTGTGGACTAATGATGAATATGTGGAGGCATGGGCGAAAGATTTCACTTCGGAAGTATTTTTCGAAATTGTTAATTTGATCACGGACAGTCCCGGAAAAGAATCGATCGGGTATTTGTGTTCATCCAGTGGGTATAAAGATATGATTTTGACTAGTAGTTTCGTCGCCTTTTTACAACAGGATAAAGATGATGTAAGATATCAAATGTTCAAGATCTCCAGTAAACGGGCTTATATCCAGAAATATCCGGGTGAGAATGGCGATGGTGGGCCGGCAGATGCTAATATTCCCTTGTTCCGGATATCCGAATTGTATCTTAATGCTGCAGAAGCAGCCGTAAAATTAGAGAATAATGATAAAGCTGTATTTTACCTTGACCAAATTGTAAAGCGCGGAAATCCTGCCAATACAGTCGAAGGTACGGCGGTTACCCTGGAGCAGGTGTTGAATGAAAGACGGAAAGAGTTTTTCGGTGAAGGCCATCGGATGTTCGATGTACTCCGGAACGGTGGGACGATTGCCCGTCAGAATGTTTCGGTTTCGGAGGTTAGTAGTACCAAACATTTGAGTTTACAGGATTATGCTAAAGAGTTCGATTGGAATATGTACAAGGTGGTATTACCGATTCCTAAAGCAGAGATGGATGCAAATTCTAATATGGAACAAAATCCTGATTATTAACGGATAAACAAAAGGACAGGTGACGTGAAATTTATTTTTCGGATACCTGTCCTTTTTGTATTATTTCAACAAATTTTATAAAATGAAGAAAAAAGTATATTTGTTTTTTCAAAGTATTTGCCTGGCGATTGCCGGATTGTTATTGTTGACTTCTGGAAAAGAGGACGATAAATCGGAAGGTACATATGCGGCCGACGGTCCTTATATCTTGTATCGACCGACAGGGGAAATGCGTATGATTACCGTTGGTGTGAAGGGCGAGTTGAAAGATACTACTTATACTGTTTCGCCGTCGGACTTTACTTTTCCGGTGGTTTCCCATGGTGGACGACATCGGTTCGAAGTGACGTTGCATTCTTTTGAACGTTCAGCTTGGAAAGTAGCCCAGGCCGAACGTATGCTGGTCTTATCGGATCCGCATGGTGATTTGGATTGTTTTGTGTCGGTGTTGAAAAATAACGGTGTTATCGGTGATCGTTACGAATGGACCTTCGGTGAGGGACAACTGGTAGTGATCGGGGATGTGTTCGACCGGGGAGATGATGTCGTGCCTATTTTTTGGTTGCTGTATAAATTGGAGGCTGAGGCTGTAAGACAAGGAGGTGCGGTGATATTTACCTTGGGGAATCATGAGGAGATGGTGTTGCGCGGAGATATGCGTTATACAGAAGAAAAATATAAACATTTGGCGGATACACTGGGAGTGAATTATCCTTCGTTGTGGGATGAAAATACAGAATTGGGACGTTGGTTGCGTACCCGTAATCTCATCATGGTAGTCGGGGATAATCTGATTGTTCATGCCGGCCTTAGCCGTGATTTTTCAGACTGGAAAAAAGCAGTGCCGCTTCTTAATGAAGTGACCGGTCAAACTCTTTCTTTGGGACGTAAGGAACGCCAAGCCTATTCTGCTGCAGCAGCCTTTGTATATGACACGAAAATGGGGCCTTTCTGGTATCGTGGGATGGTGAAATCGTCTGACCGTTACCGGCCGCTGGATACCAGTGATCTGACCCGTTTACTTCGACGACTCAAAGTGAGACGGGTTTTGGTAGGACATACAATTTTCGATGATATAACTACTTTTTACCAACAAAGAGTGATCGCCATAAATGTAGATAATCAGGAAAATCGTAAAAAAGAACGGGGACGCGGTATTTTATTGGAAAACGGACAGGTATTTGTGATTTACGATACAAAATCTCCCCAGCTTCTTACGGTCGGAAAATAAATTTATATGAGGGTGACTAAAAAATCTAACGACTGATTAGTCACCTTCTTTCAATCCTCTCTCTATTTTTTCTTCCCTTTTTTAGGCATGATTTCCTGGTTTGTTTCCTCTGCCATATAACTGGCTTCATGTTTTTTCTTCATGCCTTTCGGTTTTTTGTTTCCAGCTGCTCCCATGGTTCTATTCTCATTTTAAATGGTTAAATAAATTGATCATAAATAGGAGTAGTCAACGGTTATTAAAAATAGCTGGACTGCTCATTCTCCGCTTAGGCAAATCTTATGCCAGAAACAAAAAAAATGTTTACATCGGCCTTTGACACAAATCCTGCCTTTTTTTCATGAAGATTTGTCATTTTCCAGCAACCAAGTATAAGCTTTCATCGTTCAAATAAAAAAATCAAAGACATGAAAAAAAGAAAAAATAACATCTGGCTGACTATCGGAGTCATTGTCATCTGTGTATTATTGCTTTACTGGCTTTTTGCCCGTACGCTTATCGTCGAAGACGAAGAACTCGGGACTACCGATGTTCCGGCACTTATCGAGCAATCTCCCGGCGAATAATCCTTCGCCGGATCCATTCGTCCAGGGAATAGCTGCCGGCTCCGCCCCACAGCAAAAATACATACACGCCCAGATAAAGTAAAGGCAACTCTCTCACTGCAAAAGGATCGGCACCATGAATAACGAAAAAAGCCATCAGCATTCCGAACATCAAGGGGAGAGCAGCCAACCGGGTCATTAACCCGAAGATCAGCAAACACGAACATCCCACCTCTGCAAATAGAATCAATAGGAGCGATAAGGTGCTACCCACGCCTAAAGGATCAGGAAAAGTAGCGCTTAAAGTCGAAAAGGACGCTAATTTCGCCCACCCATGACTCAACATCATTCCTCCTATAAACAAACGCAGGAAAAGTAAAGCTCCGTCCAGATGTTTCCGGTCAGAAGCTACTAATTTCAATAACAACTCTTTCATAAAACAAACTTTTTTTATCTTTCTACGGAAAAAGGTTTCCTAAAGTTCGTCATTTATTCTTTACCCCTTTAATCACATCCACAATCTCCTACCCGGAAAATATCATAACTAACGGTTATACAGGCTTGTAAAGGAAATACATTCTTACCCGAAATTCCCCTGGAATGCATCAGATCATTCAGGCCGGCACTCACCCGGCACATCACATTCAGATGTTTCACGATCCGGTATTCATAGCCGAAAGTCAGGCCGGCATTCCATTTCTCCGTTTCATCGTCTAAAGCGACAGCCGGATCCGGTCCCGATACCCCGGATTTATTTTGAAAATAATAACCGGCATATCCACCGAAAAGCAAAGATGCCCGGTTACAGTTCAGCATATATTTAAGATATACCGGAAGTTGTAGTTCCTTTAGCCGAAACCGTACCTTCTGCTTCCGGTCTGTATTTTCCCCTGGGGCATACCGGCTATCGAACCGATGGTCTGCATAATTGACTTCCGTACCCAAAAACCATTTCCGGGTAAAAGGAATAGTCATCTTCAATCCACCGACCGGCACAACAAACATCCGGACATCGCGGAAAGGAATTCCCACCGACGTTCCGCCACCGGCCTGCAGGGCCACCGCCAGATCATAATCCTTACGCCTGACCAACTGCCCTGAACTTTCCACCCCGATCAATAAACCCAAAAGACAAAAAACAATTCCTTTCATATCAAAGCCGAAACCATTATTTTTTCAGAATGATCGTTTTTTCCGACGATTTGACTTTCAAACTTTGGAAATCCCATTGCCGTACTCCTTTCTGGAAATCCAGCTCATATACATTTTCATTCCAGACAATCTCCAGCCACACAGCCACTGTCCCCGCAGCATTATAACGCCCTTCCCTGATCCGGACTTCCACCGGTCCGTATTGGCGATCGGTAAACGATTGCTCTCCGGTAAACACATAACTTCCCGGCGTACGTCCTTTATCGACCTGTAGCCCGGCTATATCGACATAAAACTGAGGTCCCGGACCATTCTCGTCTTCCAGGATCACTTTATCGTCCAGGGTCATATTCATCTGTCCTTTCTCCCAAAACAGATTGACCGTAGCGGCTTCATTCATCAGTTGCTGATTCCCGTCGTACATCGGTCCGATATATATCCCCGGCATCACCTGCGCCATCTCCGGGATAGGACGCTGCAAATGATAAGTGATGTGAAAATCATACAGATTACGGTAAGCAGCCTCCAGCAAATAAGCATAATATTCATCTACTGGCGCCCAGTACGACAACAAATTCTCCAACCCTATCCGATCGAGAGTCAATGTCAGATCATTCATATCCCCCTGAGGAAACAAATCTATATAATCACCGTCCCGGCCGATCCGGATATAATCACCACTGTAGTAATAATCGTAACCGAACCGATCGCCGTCCGGACAATTGACATCGATCCTTCTTTTGGAAAACATCAGCTCATCTCCCGGCAAAAACAACAGGTTTCTCTCATCCAGCAAATAATGGAAAAAATCGAATAATTCCGGCGTCTCGAAATCATCATACAGCTTATAAGAATAATCGATATCGTAAACATACCAGGAACCTTCCCGCAAAATATCTTTATATCTTTCCGCGTCTGAATGACAGGAAGAGAATCCGCTCAGGAACAATACCAGAATTAGAATCCACGAATAACTTTTCATACAACCGATTTTGTGTTCTGTTAAATATCACAAAGTTAGAAGGATTTTCTTCAATTCATGGAGTTCCGGACAAATTGTTTTAAAATGCTTTTCTGCCGTCTATAGGGCATCAGGCCACTTTCACTTGTTGAAAAGCAGCCTCCAGGACTGCAGCTGTAAGTGACAGCCCTACTCTTCCCATAGAGATGGTGTAACCTGCTTCGGTCTTCCCGCAATACCCCGGAACAACGGCCATTCCCCGAAGCCCCCTGAATTCCTGCCGGGCAGCCCGGCAACTCTCTTCCCACAACACTTCCGGAGCACCGAAATTCCCATCCGTCAGCATAAAATTACGTGAATCGTGCCATTCCGCCTGATCGAACAATTTGCTGAACAACAGAGAAGCCAGAATATCTCCCTTAGCCAGGATATAATCCTTCATACAATGAGAAGATTCACGCAATACTCCGACATGATGCAGAATACCGTACAAATCGTTCAATTCCTTCTGCAATTCAACTTTATACTCTTCGAGCTTCCGTCCGGCTAAAAGCTCATAAGCCAATTGTTCATGAACCTGTTTTAATTCATTGAACTCATTTTCAAATCCTGCTCCTCTCCGCAAACTCAACCCATACAACTGCCGCAAACGGGGCATCACGCCCTTTAAAGCCGATACCACTACAATACTACAACAATTCTGCTCTTTTATTCTATTTTTAATTTCTGCCAGGGTTTCCTGATTCTGAAGGACAGCACCCTTGAATTTCATGACTAACATACCTTTTGAAATTTTTAAACGATAAACTTTAGATTAGAATCCTGAAAAGCCAACCTCCGGCAGCCTCGGCCGGAATAATATACGGATATACAGATTGGTGATATGACAACTTAAACCCCCATAGGGGTAATAGTTGTTGTTGTAGTGGTAGTAATAATAGAAACAGCAGAGAACGAAACAGACAAAATCCGATCCTCCGGCTGACAAACAGTCCGGCAATTCAGAATAATATGTTGCCTTTCGATCTTCATAACAAAAACAAAACTAAAGGAAATATTTTCGAATAACAAATATCCGGCAATTTTTTTGACGTCACACGCTGAAATTTAACAACAAGTATATTTTTCCTTCTGAATTTAAACACGAAAAAGTGGAAAATGACGTTGTAATCGTCGGGAGCCTATGCATAATTAGTATCCGGATTTCATCGAATTTTCGGAAATCCGGGTGAAGTGTGTTCTGTTTCGATGTACCTATAGAGGTAATATTTCGATCCAATATCCATCGGGATCGCAGATAAAATAGAGGCCCATGTCGGTATTTTCGTAGCATACACATCCCATTTCTTTGTGGAATGCTCTCACTTTATCATAATCTCCCGGGACACGCAGGCAAAGGTGATACTCTCCTTCTCCCAGATCGTAAGGTTCTTTCCGATCGCGCAGCCAGGTCAATTCGAGGGTGAAAGGCGTTTCCCCGTCTCCCATATAGACGAGGATAAAAGAACCGTCGGAGGCGGTTTTCCTCCGTACTTCTTTCAATCCCAAAGCTTTTTCATAAAACCGGATACTTTTTTCTAAATCCAGTACATTGAAATTGAAATGATCGAATCTTCCTTTTATTTCCATTGTGTAAAATTAAATTAGTTTATCGTTTTTTCTTCTCCTGGTTTTCCGATCGCCAGAAATCTTCCGCCACGCTTTTCGACATACTCCCGGAAAGCATTCGCTTTTTCGTATTTTTCCCAAAAGTGCATAGGAGCGAATTGCAGGGTACGGATCCGGTCGACAAATTCCCGGCCTCCCCGGGTGTAATCCTTGCCTAAACGCGGATCGACAGGAAAAAGGGCTAAATCGACATAGTCGGTTTCCCGGGCCAGAGTTTCCAGTTCCTGATGATAAAAGTTTGCGGCTTCTCTGATTTCTTCTGGGGTGGATTCCTCCTCCCAATGCCAGTTGTTCAGGTCGCCGGCATGAAAAATGCGCTTATCTGCGACATCGAGCAGAAAAGAAATGCCGATGTCGGTAGAACCGAAGGCTTTGATTTTTAATAGATCATCGTTCCATTCTTCTCCTTTTTTTAGGAAAATGGCATCGTGAAAACACGCCTTTTGGCTGTCGCGGATATCTTCGGACAGGATATACCGGATGTCCGGTCTTTCCGGTTTCCAGGAGAGTATTTCCGGGTTGAAATGGTCCGGGTGGGCATGGGAAGACAGAATATACAGCCTTCCGGGGCGTTTCAAAAAGTGCCGGTGTACATAAAACTCCGGGGTATCCCGATAATAATCGATCAAAATGGCAAATTCTTTGCTTTCAATAATAAAGCCACTGTGGTAGATATAAATAAGTCGCATCGGTTTCATGTAGCAAATATATATTTATTTGGATGAATAAATTTTGTTCTCTATAAAAAAAGTAAGCTCATCTCAATCCATGATCAGTTGTTTTACGAATTCGGTTTCGGGGTGTTTACAGATTTCTTCCGGTGTTCCGTCTTGTTCGATGTGCCCGTCTTTCATAACTATGATACGGGTTCCGAGTGTCAATGCTTCCCGGATATCGTGTGTGATAAAAACGATGGTCACTCCCAGTTCGCGGTGAATACGGGTAATTTCGGCCTGCAACATTTTTCGGGTGATTTCGTCGACGGCTCCGAACGGTTCGTCCATGAGCAGGATGTCAGGATTGGCGGCCAGGGCGCGTGCAATTCCTACTCGCTGGCGTTGTCCTCCGGAGAGTTCCGAGGGATAACGGTCGAGCATTTCCTGTTCCAGACCGACGACTCCGATGAGTCGTTCTACAGCTTTGCGGGTACGTTCTTTGTCGTGCTGGTTGAGCAGGCTCGGTACATAAGCGATATTTTTCCGGACAGTCATGTGAGGAAACAGTCCGATTCCCTGGATGACATAGCCGATATTGCGGCGTAGAAGAGTTTGGTTCTCTTGCGATATGTCTTTCCCGTCGATATATATTTTGCCCTGAGTCGGGGCCGATAATCCGTTGATAAGCTTGAGCATCGTAGTCTTTCCGCTTCCGGAGCTACCGATGACAGTCAGAAATTCACCTTTGCGGATCTTCAGATCGAATGCTTTCAGAATCACCTGATCCCCGTAAGCTTTCGTCACTTGTTCGAAACGTATGATATCATTCATGCTATCTCAATAATCCTTTCTTTTTCAGAAAATCGGCAGCGACGGTTTGTTCCGGTCGGCCGGCAATATCGACCTCGTAGTTCAGTTCGGCCATTTCGGCGTTTGTCAATATTCCTTTCATTTTTTCCAGCGTTTGTTCTAATTCGGGATGTGCCTTTAAAGTCTCTTCACGGATGACGGTGGTACAGTAATAGGAAGGAAAAAAGTTTTTATCGTCTTTCAATACAGTGAGGTTGGCTCCATTCAGTTGCCCGTCTGTGGTAAAGATATTCATTACATCGACTTTCCCCGATTTAATGGCTTCGTATTTTAATCCGATATCCATATCGCGGGTCTTTTTGAATTTCAGGTCGTAATACTGACAGAGGGCTTCGTAGCCTTCGTGAATTTCGAAAAAATCGTATTCCGCTCCGAAAATAAATTGGTCGGGATAGCGCGCTAAGTCGGAGAACCGGGTCAGGTCGTATTTCTTAGCCAAAGGTTCGCCGACCGCCAGACTGTAGGTGTTGTCGAATCCATACGGACTCAGCCATTTTAAATGGAATTTTTGTTCGTATTCTTTTTTCAAAGTCTCGTATAGGGTGTCCGGAGGTAGTAAACTGTCTTTTTTCAATACCACGAGCCAACCCGTCCCGGTATATTCAGGGTAGATATCGAATTCACCTTTTAACATAGCCGGATGGATATTGCTGGTGCCGCCTCCTATCCCTTTGGTGATTTCTACCGCGAGACCGGTATCTTGTTCGATCAATAGTTTTAACATTTCTCCCAGGATGAACTGTTCGGTCATCGGTTTGGTGGCGATACGGATCGTATTTTTCCTGTCTTTGCAAGCTGTTGTCAGGAGAAAAAAGGCGAGCAGGGGGAGTAGTAGTAAATCTCTTTTCATGGTCATATCAGTTTGCGTTTCTTTTTGATGTAGGTTTCGTAACAGCCTATACCCCAATCGGTGAGTAGGGCTAAAACGGCGATCAGAAGGCTGCCGGCCACGGTGAGCACCCCATTGTTGGTCGTGATGCCCCGGTAGATGGCGACGCCTAATCCTCCCGCTCCGATGAAAGCAGCAATGCCGGCAAGTGCGATAGTCATCACCACCATATTCCGAAGACCGGAGAGGATCACCGGAAAGGCAAGCGGAATCTGGATTTTATAAAGAATCTGAAACGGGGTACTTCCCATCCCGCGGGCGGCTTCGATGATCTCCCGGTCGATGCCGGTGATACCGGTATAGGTGTTGCGGACCATCGGGAGTAAAGCATAGACGGTCAGGGCAAAAATGGCTGTCGTGTCTCCGATGCCTGAGAAGGGAATCAGAAAACCGAATAATGCGATGGAAGGGATGGTGTACATGAAGTTTGTCAGTCCCAAAACCAGGCTACTCGAACGACGGTAACTGCTGATCAGAATTCCCAGGCTCAAGCCGATACACAAGGCAGCGACGATGGCTATCAATGAGATTTCCAGATGTTGCAGGGTGAGCTTTAAAAAGAATTGCCACCGATCGGCGTAAAGTTGGAATAGTTCCTGAATCATAGCAGAGGCAGATTTAGAAATAATAACCGATGTTTATATTAAAACGGGCATGCCAGGAATTGCTTCCGATTCCGGGTCCGAAAGCGTCCCGGTCCGGTCCGATCCAAGCCTGGTGTTTGCCCATCGCATAATCGATATAGGTCTGGACCGGACCCATGTTCAGTAAAAAACCGTATACATTTTGAAAACTATTGTTGAAATCGGTATGCCATTTTTGGATAATGCCGAAATCATGGTACATCATGATGTTGCCGAGCCATTTCCAACCGATCGGGAAGGTATGGGAAATGCTCAGGGTGTATATGTTGGCTTTGGCAGCAACCAGATAAGGAGCTCCGTAAGCCGTCATTACGACCAGATTCCGGTCTTCTCCGGGAGCATTTTTGGGGTACATGGCATAAGTAGATACCTGGGCTTTGAAATTTAAACGGTGCCAGTCGAACATGTAGTGTAGGGCAAAGGCGAAATGGGAACCGTTACTTCGGGTATCGATGTTGTAGAGTTGGCCGAATTCGGCGGAGCATCCGACCTGGTGTTCGACCTGATTGCCGTATTTGTAGATCAGTTGTGCGTTGAGTTGGTTGATTTCTTTGTTCCTGCCGGCCACATCGTAACCATAACGATCGTCGGAAGTCTCGGTATTTGCTCCGAACAATAGTTCATCGGCATTTTTGAAAAAAGCTAAGGCATATTTCCAATGTCCGTCGGAATGAACGAATTTAACCCCCATATCGGCATCGTCTTCGAGACCGACATAATAGGAGATTTGGAGGAAAAAGTTGTTACCACTTCCGGGTTGGAGTCCGAAAGGCACTTTGGTCAAACCGATTTCGAGGTGATTTTTTTCAGAAAACCGATACCCGATCCAACCGTATTTGAGCATAAATCCACCGAAAGCCGTGCTGTAAAACCGGCAATCGGCATCCAGCAAAAAACCTTTATAAGAGGCTGTCGGACGAAGCATAAACACATCGTAACCCAAATCGCCTCCCCGGTCGCGATGTCCTGAGTTCCAATCCGAAAAGTTATAATTGAACCTTAAGGCTCCTCCGAGTTTGAATTGCGGACGTTCTTTTCTTTCCTGGGCGGATGAGGGTAAAATAAAAATAAGGTACAAGCAAAATATAAAATAGTATTTCATTGTGTCCTGAATTTAATGTCACTGGCTTTGCCCCACAATCGTTATCCCGGTATAACGGATTTTTTCGGAGGAAAGTTTCTTCCCTTATCATGGTCGTGTTAAATAGTGTTAAATGCAGAACCATTTTTTCGGGGTAACGATAAACTCACTGACAGATGATATATAAGCCATGGACTTTTTGAATTATACAGACTGGAAAGATACAGCCGATACTTTACATATGTTGTTGCAAATGAGTGGTAAAGTGAAATTGCTGTATCGGGCGAAACGGCCAGAATGGGCGCATATCAGGCAATATCTCACCCTGGACGGGATTTCGACGGGAATCGTTCCTGAGGCACCTGTGCCTTTTGAAATTAATTTCGATTTCCGCGAAGATCAGGTGGTCTTCCGGAATTACAACGGAAAAACCGAAAAGGTGGCCTTGGAGGACGGGAAGAGTGTCGGAGACTATTACCGGCAGTTTATGGCGGCATTGAAACAAATCGATGTGCCGGCCAGAATCGATGTGAAATCACAGGAATTTTATGATCCTGTCAATCTGGATAAAGACGGGAAACATCGGTCGTATCAGAAGAAAGCAGTGTTGTTGTGGCTGGATAATATGCTTTTTGCCGATCGGGCCTTGAATCGTTTTCTCGCCCCTTTCCGGGGAAAAGTGACTTGTCCGGCTTATTATTTCGGTACGATGGATTTGTCGTGTCTGGTGTATAGCGGTGAGGCCGCACCTTGGGGCAGAGAGGATAAGATGATGCAATATGCTTTTGATGAAAAATGCTATGAATGTGGATTTTGGCCCGGTGATCCGAATTTTCCGAAACCGGCTTTTTATGGAATGCCTTATCCGTTTGTGAAAGATCTTCAAGGTAACGATAAATTTTTACGGCCCGATAAAGCTTTCTTTAAACCGGAAAAACAGGAGTTCTTCTTTACGTTGGAGGATGCTTTGAATTATCCTAATCCTGAAAAAATGGTCATCGATTTTTGCCGTTCCGGCTTCGATCTGGTACAGGAACTCTCCCGTTGGAAAAATATCGATTGGATCACCCGCCCTTTGGATTATCCGGAAAAATGACCGTGGCCCCCGGAAAATTTAGGACATAAAAAAGGAAGCCTTTTTTGACTTCCTTTTGTGGGCGCTGAGGGATTCGAACCCCCGACCCTCTGGGTGTAAACCAGATGCTCTGAACCAACTGAGCTAAGCGCCCGTGCGATCTTATCTGATTGCGGGTACAAAGGTAGATGAATTTTTTATATTGGCAAAATATTTTAGAAAAAACAGAAAATAATTTTTTGTCTGTTTTGAAAATGGCAGAATATCACATATTTATGCAGGCCGGAAACCTTTGTATCGATTCTGATTTTATATATATATTTTAACTATATATTAACAAAATAATTAACATTTCTTTGTTGGTTGGTTGTTGTATTTGTCTGAAATGTCCTTACCTTTGCACCGTCTTTAAAAAAGATTGTTTTTCATAAGTTTGTATGGTTTAGGTTAGTAGTTAGTAAATGTTTAAGGGTCGGTTCACCGGCCCTTTCATTTTTTATTTTACTCTCTCTTTTTTTTATTTTCGATGTTCTTTGCCGGTATTTTTTCGGAGGTTCGCTTTTCTTCCCTTGCTTTTATCTGTATTTTTGTGGGATAAATTAATCTTTATTTTATGACTGGAATTCTTGAAATCGAAGAAATGGAGTTTTTTGCCTATCATGGTTGTTTCGAGGCAGAGCAGACTGTTGGAAATAAATTTAAAGTATATGCCTGTTTGCACTATAATTGTGATAAAGCCGCTGTTTCGGATCAAATTACGGATGCTTTAAGTTATCAGACGGCTTATGAAATTATTGCTGTAGAGATGATGAAACGTTCTCATTTGTTGGAACATGTCGGGCTGCGTATGCTGGACGCCCTTTATGCGGCTTTCCCTCAATTGCTGTATGCTAAGATTAAGATTTCTAAGATGAATCCCCCTTTGGGAGGGCAAATTCGGTGTACGAGTGTGACTTTGGAGAAATAATTTTGCAGATTATTTTGGAAGTTGACGAAAACATCCTATCTTTGCATCGCAAAATCGCAACAGGGTCGGTTGGCCGAGCGGTTAGGCAGCGGTCTGCAAAACCGTGTACAGCAGTTCAAATCTGCTACCGACCTCAAAAGCCTTCGAAAGTTATCTTTCGAAGGCTTTTTTGTATCCGGTATCTTGAAGGGTAGGGCGGCGGGAGTTTTAGTTCCGCCAATCTCTTCTGAAAAAGGGACGCTGATCACAACAAATCGCAGCATGGGTTTGTCAGGCAGCTGTCCCTTTTATATCCTGTGTTTTAACGGCGTTCACGGTATACTACATCTGCAATCCGGGCAAAACCACTGTACTCTGTCCGTTTGCTGACTTTATTGTTTATTCCGTCGATCTTATAGAAACCCAGTGTACCTCCGTTATTGTCCGTGCTGTTTTTATCGTATGAACCGACCATCAGTTCGAACTGCCGGGCCATAAATTCCTCCGATTGATCGTTGAGCAGAGTCAGGAGGGGCTGTTGATAAAGATTGAATTTCAGGAAGGTGACTTCGGATGTCGAAGGCAGAGTGATCACCGATTCGTAGGTGGTATTGGTGGCCAGATTGTACATATGCACCTTATTGCCTTCGGCATAAAACAGAAAAGGAAACTGGGAATGGAAAGCGAACCGGCTGGCTTGATCGAAGCCGGGGGCTTGTAAATTTTCATATTTCGATTCCTGTACGAATCCGTTACCTCCCATATTGATTCCATAAATGTGGCGTTGGCCGTTTTGATCCTGAAGGATGGCATACACCAGACCATTGGAAAAACGTGTACTTTCCATATAGATCAGTTCCATCCCGGTTTTAAAACTGAACAGGGCCTCTTCGGGGTCTTGCAGGGGAGATAGGATTTGTTTCGAGTTGTCGGTAGTTCCTGTCGACCAGCCGACGAAACGCCGGTTATCGGTGTCGTAAAAAAGGGCAGTATTACCATTGCCGGGGCGTGCCATACTGACTCCTACGTAAGGGGCGACTTTAAATTCAGGAGCCAGGCCACGTTCGGAAGTATTGATCGGATATTCGAAAGCAGCACCTGCTGTACCCAATGCCTGGCAATAAGCATTCCCTTTGTCGGTGACACAAAAGTTCGCCTCACCTCCATACGAGCTACCCGAATTCAGGGAGATGTAATAAACAGGTTCTTCGTCTGCAGGAGGTATGATAAAATCAACGGCTTTTATATTCCAGGATTCGTCTGTTTTGAATGTTTCTTGGTCCAATAGATAGGAACCTTTTTCTGAAATCAGGTAAATGACATCTCCCGGATTGGCGAAACGGCTGGGGGCCCAACCGAGCATACGGGCGTTTGTCACCTCCGGAAGTCCCAGAGAGGCGAGCAGGTCGTAGGCCGGGAGTGTTCTTTCTTTAGAAAGTACGGAGATCATATCCAGCCGGACACGATTTTGAGCTCCTTCGTTACAGAGTACCATCCAGCCTTCGTAAGTGGGGGAGGTGACTTTGATGTCGAATAGTTTTGCCGTCTCCCTGCCGGTTCTGATATCGGTGACGATAAACATACATAAGTAAGTATTGGCTGCAAAGGTAGCCAGCGTATCCACATCCTTTCGGCCGTTTTTATTCAGGGTTACTCCCCAATATGCCCCGTTTACGATCGTACCTCCGCTTTTCAGTTCCATTTTATAGGTGAAAGTGAAGTTCGGGTTATCCTCTGTAATGATTCCTTCCAGAGAAGATTTGACTGTGGGGGCGGCCACAATGTGTTCGGCTCCCCCGACGACTTCCAATAATTCCGGCAGACCTTCGATCGTGATTTCTGCCACTTCATGGTAATCGTAATTTCCTTTGTCGTCGAAGCACGAACTGATCAGGGGAATGAACAGGAGGACGAATAGTTTGTATCGTTTCATAGAATTTTGATTTTCAATGTTATTTTATGTTTCGGTTGTTATTCATATCGGGAATAGTCGACCGTATAACCGTCGGCCAGTTGCATGTAGGAACCGTCCTTATCTTTTACGGGGGTATCGTTATCGGCTTGTTCCTGAAGGTAATTACGAACAGCTTTGGCGGCGAATCCGAGGCGTCCGTAAGAGACTTTCGCTCCGGCCTGTCCGGCTTGCGACCAATCGTTCACTGTCCAGCCCATGACCGAATTGACAACGATGTATTTCTGAGGCGTCCAGGGACCGAGGAAACCTTCACCGAACCAGGACCAGTAAGTCGGTTCGGAATATTGTTCGTTGAATTTGAACGTATACCGGGTACCGTCCAGGTTTTCGCTGCTGGAGTTCCATTGGTTCGTTTTTTTGTATTCGTCGATCCGGGCATTGAAGTGTTCGTTTTCTATAAGGTGCAGAACGACTGTAAGGGTACTGTCGAGTAAATCGGGGGTACGGTAAAAGGTGATTCGCACATAGGCATTACTCTTGCCGGCTTTTATTTTTAACGTGTCGAGGTTCGTATCGAAATGCACGCCTTGGATTCCGGTACTCATTTCTTTATCGATTTCCACTTTAAAAGGGCGGTCGTAGTCGGTGACATTTCCCATCGTACGTACTTCGGCCGAATAGGTGACATTGTTTTTTTCGGCAGCTGCTCCGGCAAAAGTGAATTCGGTGCTGTTGGAATAGGTGACAGTGGTGCTTCCCCATATATAGGAAGCAGTCCGTTGAAAATAGAGAGCGGCATCGTCCGAGGTGTAGACCGGAATATCTTTTGTCTCACAAGCTGTAAATATCAGAGGCAGAAGAAAGAGATAGAGTATTTTTTTCGTTTTCATAATATGCTGTTTTAACGGTTTTCGATTTCTTTGGCCGGCATGGGGGGGACGTAACGGGCGGCACTGGCCCCATAAGTAGAGGTGTTGTGCCCATTTTCGGTATTCAGGATGTTGACGAACAGCCGTTTGTACATAAAGAAAATCTGGCCTTCTCCCCAAAATTCACGGAGATATTCGATACGTAGTTTGCTCATCAGCTCATTTTCGTCTGTAATGGTTATTTCGGGCAGGCCCCGCAGAGTGCGGATTTGGTTGAGCCAGCTGTTTCCATCCGATACCTTGGGTTCGCATTCGGCTGCGATATAATACATTTCACTTAAGCGGATCAATGGCATGAAGCTGCTGTAGAATAATTTAGCATCTCCGTCCTGAATGGCTTTGTACTTGGTGAATATATGACCCGTGACTCCGATACTCGTCGCCTGAGCCCATTGGGATTGATAGCGGTAATCCTGGGTTTCTCCTGCAAACAGATTGCCGTCGACGAATGAGTTACGGGGTTGTAAAAAATTGTTTCCTGCATTTTCTGCATCGAAACTGTAGGTATAGATATCGCCCCGTTTCTTCATGTATATCCCCATCAGGACTTCGGTAGAGAATACCCGGTCGGGATCGACATTGTTAGCCAGTAGTTTGTTGGGATCTACCGGGGAAAACCATTCTGATACCGTCTTATCTTTCAGGAGTTTATAGGCTGCTTGCAAAGCTTTATCTTTCTCGCCGGCATAGAGGTATACCCTGGCTTTTAAGGCCAGCACAGCGTAATAATTCATCCGTAATTGGCGGTAACGCAGATATACCTCGTTTTCATCTTCCAAAGCGGAGGCCATAGGGCCTTCCGGGATGACCGGGTCTTTGGCCAATAGTTTTTCGGCTTCGTCCAGGTCGCGCATGATCTTGTTGTGAACGATCGAGTCGGCCGGCAATAGGGGAAGGTTCATGATTTTTACCGATTCGTTGTAAGGGATGGATAGGGCCGAAGGATCCTCTTTATAGATAGGGCCGAATAAGCGTAACATGTCGAAATGAAGGAAAGCCCGGAGGGCCAGTAATTCTCCCTTCATCAGATTGGTTTCGGCCGGGGACAGTATGCCCTGCTGCGTAGCCAGATTTTCCAGGATGACATTGCAATTCAGGATGGTCGTGTAGGCTGTGGCCCAAGTCGACTCGAGTGCCTTGGAGACACTTTCTTCCGCATATCCCCAGCTATTCAGACTGGTCAGATAAGTGCTTTTAGCCAGGGGAGCATATCTTTTTGAAATGACATCGATCAATTCGTATGAGAGATTTTTACCATATAACGAATTGGAAGTTAGGTTGTTGTATAAACCGTTCATGGCAGTATAGTACCCCCCCGGGTCGCCAAAAGTTGTTTTTCAGTATATTGATCTTTGGGCTGGACATCCAGAAAGCGATCGCATCCCGTACAAATTCCTCCCAATAAAATGAGGCTTAGTAATATTAGAGTTTTGAAATTCATCGTATTCGGATTTAAAAGTTAAAAGAAAGTCCTAATTCGAGGCTGCGTGCGAACGGATAGAGAGTTCCCCGTTCGGATTTGATCGTGGAAGCTCTGAAAACATCGCGCATGGAGGCTTGAATCTTTAGATTGCTCAGACCTATTTTTTTGATCCAGCCTTCATAAAATTCGTAACCGACGTAAACGGATTCCATACTCAGGACGTTTTCTTTCTGAATGAAGCGTGAAGACATCGGCGTACTGGCTGCATTCGCGATGTCTTTGAAGCGTACTTTGTCGCCCGGATTTTGCCATCTTTCGTACAAAGCCCGTTTATCCTGGTTTTTATTCAAACCGCTGACGGAAATATTCTCGACTTTGTTGAACAAGGCTTCGTTGAATACGCTGGCGCCTGTCTGGTATCTGAAATTCATGCTGACAGAGAACCCTTTGTAGTTGAGAGAAGTCCCGATCACTCCTTCGATTTTAGGCCGGGTATTTCCACAGATCACTTCGTTGTCATAAGAAAAGTCGTAGGTGTAATTGCCCTCTTTGTCGTAGAATAATTCCCGACCTGTAGAAGGATCTATCCCTGCCGATTTCACGGCCCAGATATCGTCGGGGTCTGCTCCGTTGTAATATCTGACCGTGTTGTGGCCCTGGCCGGATTTATTGAGCTCGTCGAGTTTATTTCCGATCTTATCGAGTTTGGTTTTCTGGGTTCTCAGGTTACCCCGGACGAGCCAGGAGAAACGTTGATCCAGTTTCTGTATGATGTAATAGGAAGCGGAAAGCGTCAAGCCTTGGGAAATCTGTTTTCCCATATTGGTCAGGTAACTGCTTGTCCCTGAAGACAGGGGCATGCTGATGTTTATCAATAGGGGGTCGGTTACTTTGTGGTAATAATCTGCTTTGATATTCAGGCGTTTATCGATCAATGTCATATCGATACCGATATTTTTGTCCAGGGTGATCTGCCAGTCGAGGTCGGGGTTACCGAGCTGATTCAGTACGGCTCCCATACCGAAATAATTCATAGAGGCCAATTGAAAATTGAATGTCGTCAGTGTTTTCGACGAACTGAAGTTTTGGTTGCCGGGGTTACCGATCGAGGCCCTCAGTTTTAGGAAATCGATCCAGGTGAGGTGATCTGCAATGAATCTCTCTTTGTGCAGGTTCCAGCCTAAGCCGACAGACCAGGTACCGATATAGCGTTTGGAGGCTCCGAATACGGAAGAGCCGTTTTCGCGCAGACTGAAATCCATCAGATAACGATCATCGAAAGAATACCCCAGGTTGAAATAGCCGTTCATCGACCGTGAAGTATTTTCGTAATAGGTAGGGCTTCCTCCCTCCGGATAACCGTTCGAGAAAGAGGGGTATACGAAATCACCTTCCGGGAATCCTTGAGCACTATAGCCTTGTGTCAGCGTTTTGTTACTGTTGAGGTTACCACCGAGGACGGCATTGAGACGATGACGGCCGATCAGTTTGGCAAAAGTTACCGATAGCTCGCCTTCGTATTGGTTACTTCGGGTATTGGTGGTATTGAAAGTCCCTTTTTTGAGGATCTCATAAGTATCGAAGCGGGTGTCGTTGCGGGAGATGAATTTTTCTGTATCGTCGTTGCCGTAGCTGATGCCGAAGCGGGCCCGTACTTTCAGTGCTTCGAGGGGAGTGTATTCGGCCACGAAATAGTTGGATAAAGCGAGTTGCTTGCCTTCGTCACGACTGTTTTGAGAGGCATTCCACAACGGATTGGCCGCTTTGGTATAATCGTTGTTTTCGAGCCATTTACCGATATTTCCCTCTTCGTCTCTTTTTTTTGTAGTAGGGATTGGCGGCGGCATATTCGCTGAAATCAACGATCGGATTTTTGATTTTGGTGTTGGTCATCGAAAATTTGTTCGAGAACTGGAATTTTTTGATACGGTAGATCAGGTCGATATTTCCGCTGATAACTTCCCGGTTGGATTTCTCCATGACTCCGCTGATACCGTTATAGCCGGCTCCGATACCGAACAGGAAACTGCCTTCTCCTCCTTCGATATAGAGGGAGTGTTTCTGATTGACTCCTACCCGTAAAGGTTCTGTCAGCCAGTAGGTATCTATCCCGCTTTCGATTTCGGCTAATTTTTGATTGTATAATTTCTGTAGTTCGAATTCACTTGTCGCCGACCAGGAAGCAGGGGTGTATTTCCCGGCTAATTTTTCGAAAGCCAGTTTTTCTTTTGCATTCATGAGGTTGTAGCTACTGAGATCGGGCATCGAAATATTGGCATTTCCATTGTAACTGACCATCAGTTTTCCGGCTTGTGGTTTGACGGTTTCGACAACGACTACCCCGTTGGCTGCTTTCGATCCGTAGATCGCTGTCGAGGCGGCGTCTTTGAGGATGGTGATCGAAGCGATGCGGTTGATATCCATATCGTTGATTACAGATAAGGAGGATTCGAAGCCGTCGAGGATGAACAACGGTTGGTTCGGATCGGCTTCGAGCTCGTCACGCATACCCAGCATACTCGATTTCCCACGGATTTCCATATTCGGCAGGCGGTTCGGATCGGAGCCGTATAAGGTGTTGTCCAGAATGGCAAAAGAAGGGTCGAGGGTTTTCAGACTTTGCAAAATGTTTTGAGTACCTACCGTTTTGAGTTCGGATGCGGTGTAAGTGGAAGCAGAACCGGTAAAGCTTTCTTTTTTGCGGGTAAAAATTCCGGTCACGACCACCTCTTTCAAATTTTCTGCCGTCTCTTTTAAAATGACTTTGATCGGTTTTTTAGGATCGCCGACCGGGACTTCCTGACTTTCCATACCGATAAAAGAGAAGATCAGAATGGTGTTTTCTTGTTGGGGCAGAGACAATTTGAAGTTTCCTTCGGGATCGGTTGATGTTCCTAGTTTGGTGCCTTTTACCAGGACTGTCACTCCCGGAAGAGGAGTGTTGCTCTGGTCGGTTACCTGACCGGTCAGGGTAACGCTATTTACGGTTTGGGGAGTAGTTAACGGAGTCAGGATGATGGTTCGGTCTTCCAGGGTATATTTGAACCGATTATTGGCAACCGCGTCTAAAACCTGTTCGAGATTCAGGACTTGTTGTGCGAATTTTACTTTCCGGTTGAGGTCGAGTTGTTCGCCATTGTAGAATACATCATAACGCAGTTGGGAGGAAATAGCATCGAAAATTTCCCTTACTGTCAGCTGTGTCGATGAGAGAGCGAGTTTTTCCTGCTGGGCAAAGACCGAGGCATTACCAGGAAGCACACTGATCAGTAAGAAGAAACTCAACCAGCTACATAGCAGGAGATTTCTTTTTACTTTCATTTGATTTTTTTTCATACATTAGATATTAAGTTGTTAGTATTTGAGGTGGTATCGGGAATGGGGTTTCCCCCGGACGATCACTGTTCTGCCTTGTATGTCGAAATGCAGGCCGGCTGTGCATTCCAGGTATTTCAACACCACCTGGAAGGAGTTGTATTTGTTGATTGCTCCGCCGAAGTGGAGACCTTTCAGTTGCGGATCGGTATAGAATACTTCGAAATCATACCAGCGTTGTAATTGCCGGATGATTTCTTCCAAACGTTCGTTGTGAAAAATGATTTTACCGGATATCCAGGAGGTATATAAGGCGGGATTGACAGAAGAAATCTGTGGACGTCCCTCTTGGCGGGATGCTGTATACTGTTCTCCGGGTTTTAGGATATAGGTGGTGTCGTTATGGCCGATTTGTATTTTCCCTTCGACTAAAGTCGTACTCCAAAGACTGTCTGTCGGATAGTTACGAACGTTGAACCGGGTTCCTAAAACTTTTATAATCCGGTTGGCGGTGTGTACGATGAAAGGGCGTTGGGTATCGGGTACTACTTCCAGATAGATCTCGCCGGACAGAAATATTTCGCGTCGGTGTAAGCCGAATTTTACCGGATACCGGAGACTAGATTCCGAATTCAACCATATCCGGCTTCCGTCGGCCAGTTGTAACCTGTATTCGCCTCCTTTGGGGATCTCGAGTGAATGATAGGATAAAATAGAATCGTATCCGGGAGTTTCAGTCGGTAAATATCGGATGGATTGGACAATACTGTCGAGTTGAAGATTGGCTGCTGTCTGTGGCCTGATAAGAGGGGATTGGTTCGGATTTAAGAAGATTTGCTCTCCGTTTTCTAAGGTCAATACAGATATGCCGTCGGCTTTGTAAATCTCCGGTGAGGGGGAAATTGCCGGGGGATAAACAGCGAAGTGACGGATAAATAAATAACCGCTTCCCGAAAGGAGACATAGCGCCGATACACAAATAGCCAACCAGGAATGCCGTCTTCGAATAATGTAACCGTTATTGGTACAGCGTTTTACGCGTTTCCAGCCTTTTTGCCGGTCAAAGTGGTTCTCTGCCGATCGATTGACGGCTACTTGAATGATAAACCGTTCTTTATCAGATAGTTTTCTCTCCATAAAAACGGACGATTATTTTGGTGGGTATTCACCAAAATAAAATGGACAATCGACAGATGACAATTGACAATAATTGGAAGTTTCACTTCCACTGAAAAATAAGATGAATTCAGAAAGATAAACTAATGTATAAATAATATATGTATGGTGGTGATCAGGTGTATATAACCCTTGGGGAAAATATTTTTATTTACCGGTTATCGGATTTTATTTGACAAAATGCAGTCGGTATCTATGTGCTTTGTAAACTTTGTGAATTTTATAAACTTTTGACTATTTAATCGTCAGTTTATTTTATGTTAAATACTTTTATAAAGGAATAATAGCGGATTATCATCTTCTTTGGCATTTTGTATTTGTTTTATAACAGGATTATCGGATGCTATTCCGGCGAGTTTACGTTGTAATATAGGCATGTCGTAAGAGAAAGCGACAATTTCGTTGTGTGTATCTTCGGTAGCGATGCTGTTATGCAGGACAATTCCAAGGTTTGTATTGGTTATGCCGTAGGCGTGTACAATTTGATGCCGGGTTTTGTTATAAACAAACAGGCCTATTTTATTGGTGTTGAAAAAGAGATTACTGCGTATTTCTTTTACATTTATGATCGAAAGCACTTTGTTTCGGGTTGCAGGTGCATAAGGCTCTGCATTTAGTTGATTCGGATTGTAGCTATATTTCCCGAAATCCACGGTAACCACAGGTTTTATACGGTTGTTGTCCCAGCTGTAAATGGTGTAATCTCCGTTTTGAGTGAAATACAGGTGTTCGCTCTTTAATAAATAACTCCCGCGGCAACGGAATTCCCCCCGGTAAGTGAATGCTAAAGGAATTTTTTTCGCAACCGTAATCCGCTGGTCTTCTTCATTCAGCAGGGATAAGTAATGTTTGGGTTCTAATACTTTTGAATTGATAGCCAGTATGTTATCTGTTGTTCGGGTTATTTCAGTATAGAAAGCTTCGCTTGTTTTTTCCCGAAGGAAGTTACCGTTGTAATCGTAATACAAAAATTTATATGGACGATCGGCCGTGACAATTATTTCCCGGTCGGTTTCATCGACGGTAAAATCGGTGATACCGAGCCATTCGCCCGGTCCCCTTCCATGGGGACGGATATCGGTAATAAATTTGCCTCGACGGGTGAATAGCAGTATTTTCTTGTCTTGTATGTCGAACAGGAAGATTCGCTCCGGGGTAAGTACTATTTTATTTATCATACTGATCAGAGAGCGGTCCGTTGTTTCGGGAAATATGATCTCGCAATCCGCAAACCAGGTCGTATCGGTATATACCGCTTCGCTTAAGTCAGCCTGTACTACCGCCGGTTGTATTTTTTCCCGGCAGCACACCAAGGAAAAATATATACCGATAATAAGACCTGTTTTCATAATACTTGAATTTAGTTTATAAATTTTATAATAAGATACCTCTTCCTGAAAAAAGGGTGATGCATTTTTATAAAAATTTTATAACCTGATGTTCATTTCGCTTTTCAGGCAGGTGGACTGACTCATCAGCCAATACCACAAAATGAGCGATTCTTCCGAATGTAATTGTCCCCGGATCAACCGATAAGCTTTAGAGATATGGGTTTTGACGGTATTGACCGAGATCGAAAGTTCGTCGGCGATCTCGGTGTATTTTTTTTCTTCGATAGCACTCAGCATGAAAACTTTCAAACATTGGGGCGGTAACTCCTGCATGATGGCTTTGATCCGTTCGATTTCCTGCTCTTCTTCGACCGAATATTCGGAATGGAGGAGGTATTCGATAAACTCGGTCAATTTCGGGTTATGTTTCCGGACAATGGCCTGTTTTTGCAGATTTTTGAGGGCCCGGTGGCGGATGCAGGTATAGAAGTAAGCCCGGAGTGAATCTTTCACCTGCAATTTGATCCGGTTTTCCCAAAAATGGATGAACATATCCTGAACCACATCCTCGGCCAGTGAACCATCGGCCAATAAACCCTGGGCATACCGGCACAAGGGATCGTAATACTTCTGGAATAATTTCTCAAAAGCCGGATAGTTGTCTTGTCTGACAGCTTCATACCATTGAAGGTCTATATCGGTAACCTTATTCATCGGGACAAATATACGTCTTTTTAATCTATTTAAGAGGCTTGTCATTTTATTATTTTTATGTAAATGAACTATACGAGTGGTCTTTCGTACAATAAACAGATAAAAAGAACAACTAACTTAATCGATTAATCAATATCTTATAAGAAATTATTCCGATGAAATAATCTAGATTTCCATATACTGATAGATGTGATCCGATATTTGATACTATAAAACCCTTCTAAATCTTCCTTTACCAAATAGCGTTAACGGAAAATGAAGGGTGTTATGGCGGAATAGAAAGAAAAAATTATATCTGTTTTTAAATAGTTTCAGCGGTTTCAATGGTTACAAAGGTTTCAGAAGTCAGGTTTAACCGCTATAATTAAAAAATGGATTCTTTTAAAGTTTTGGTAACTGAAAATTATAGGCTTGGAACTAATCGGGAGTGAAAGTCTATAGGCGTTTTCCCGGAAAGCCGGAAAATTGCGTTTTAATTACTACTTTTGTCCACCTAATTCGAACTGAATTTATATATGGCTGATCCGATCATTATATATACCGATGGTGCTGCAAGTGGAAATCCCGGTCCGGGAGGGTTCGGCGTTGTGTTGAAAGCCGGAGTGTATCGCAAAGAACTGATGGCCGGATTCCGGAAGACGACCAACAATCGGATGGAATTGCTGGCTGTCATTGTGGGATTGGAAGCACTGAAGCAACCCGGGTGGCAGGTGGTCGTTTATTCGGATTCCCGGTATGTGGTCGATGCTGTTGAAAAAGGCTGGGTGTTCGGATGGGAGAAGAAAGGATTTAAAGATAAGAAAAACCCGGATTTGTGGAAACGCTTTCTGGCTATATACCGGCAACATCAGGTGAAGTTCGTCTGGGTGAAAGGACATGCCGATATCCCCGAAAACGAACGTTGTGACCAGTTGGCTGTTCAGGCTTCTAAAATGCCTAATCTCCAGATCGATTACTATTATGAAGCGGAACAGGATAATAACTTAAAACTTTTCATTTAAACACTGAAAAATATTTCAATTTTTAGTCTAACGGGTGATTTTATTATATACATTTGCAGAGAATAAAGTGGTGTTCTACCCGATTGTTTGAAACTATTATAACTCAATCTGCAATGAAAAAAATATTGATTGTCGGTGCTGGCGGGCAAATAGGTTCTGAACTTGTCCCTCATCTGAGATCCATTTATGGAAATAATAATGTTGTAGCTGCTGATATCAGTGCTGAAAAATGTAAAGTTTTGGCGGAAGCCGGTCCGTTCGAAGAGCTGAATGCGCTGGATGGAGAGAAATATACGGCAATAGTCAAAAAATACGGTATCGACACGATTTTTAATCTGGTGGCTTTATTGTCGGCTACCGGAGAGAAAAATCCGGTGTTGGCCTGGAATATCAATATCGGGGCGCTGACGAATTCTTTAAATATTGCGAAAGATAACGATTGCGCTGTGTTTACTCCGAGTTCTATCGGTGCTTTCGGTAAAGATACGCCGAAAGATAAAACTCCTCAGGATACGTTGCAACGTTCCAATACTACGATTTACGGAGTATGTAAGGTTACGGGCGAGTTGTTGAGCGATTACTATTTCAACCGTTTCGGTGTAGATACCCGTAGCGTACGTTTCCCGGGATTGATTTCTTATGTCACGCTTCCGGGAGGTGGCACCACCGATTATGCTGTAGAAATTTATTACGATGCTATCCGTAGAGGAGCTTTCACCTGTAATGTGAAAGCCGGTACTTATATGGATATGATGTATATGCCCGATGCGCTCAATGCAGTGGTACAGTTGATGGAAGCCGATCCTTCCCGTTTAAAACACCGCAATAGCTTCAATATTGCCGCTATGAGTTTCGAGCCCGGGCAAATTGCTGCCGAGATCCGTAAGCACTTACCTGATTTTAAGATGGATTATCAGATCGATCCGGTAAAACAAGCTATTGCCGATAGCTGGCCTAACAGTATGGACGATTCTTGTGCCCGGGAAGAATGGGGCTGGAAGCCGGAATACAACCTTCAGAATATGACGGTCGATATGCTGGTTAAAGTGAAAGAAAAATTCGATAAGGGATTGATTAAATAAGGGATTTATAAAAACGACGAGCGGCCTCTTTCCGGGGCCGCTTTTTTGTTTCGTTAGCTCCGGTAAAACAAAATAACGGCCTTGGCCGGGAGGAAAATTATAATTCATTGTCCGGATTTTTGTATAATCAATCGAAAAAAACACTAAATTAGGGCACTAAAATAAGAGGTATGGGCAAAAATAAAAAGAAAAGCGAGCCGACCATGAGTAAGCCGGAGTTGAGTAAACGCCTTTTGGCACTGATGAGTAATCACCCGGGTGAGAGTTATAATTATAAGCAGTTGGCGATGCGATTGCAGGTGAAGAGTATGGATATGAAACGCCAGATCTCGGAAGTGTTGCGGGAATTAGGAGAAAAAGGAGAGTTGGAAGAGATTTCGACAGGAAGATATAAAATGCGGCAGAGAGGGGCTTATATTACCGGTGAAGTCGAGTTGACAGCCAAAGGTTCGGCCTATATCATTTCAAACGAGAGTAAAGAGGATGTGTTTGTTGCTTTTCCTAACCTCAAACACGCCCTGAACGGAGATAAAGTGAAGGTTTTGGTATATGCCCGGAGTCGTGACCGCCGCCCCGAAGGAGAGGTGGTCGAGATCCTGGAACGGAAGAAAGGTACTTTTGTCGGCGTAGTACAACGGTCGGCGAATTACGCTTTCCTGATACCGACCGGTAAGCAGTTGCCCTATGATGTGTTCATCCCGACGGAACATTTGAATGGAGCCGAAAACGGGGATAAAGTGGTGGTAAAAATCAAAGATTGGCCTGAAAGTCAGAAGAATCCTGTGGGAGAAGTGATCGAGGTGTTGGGGCGTCCCGGGGATAACGATACGGAAATGAATGCGATTATGGCCGAATATGAATTGCCGGTGAAGTTCCCGCCCAATGTGTTGAAAGCGGCTGAAAAGATCCCTTTGGATATCCCTGAAGAGGAGATCCGCAAGCGCCGCGACTGCCGCGAATTGACCACTTTCACTATCGACCCGAAAGATGCGAAAGATTTCGACGATGCCCTTTCTGTCCGTACGTTGAAGGAAGGTGTGTATGAAGTCGGTGTGCATATCGCCGATGTCAGTTATTATGTCAAAGAAAATACGGTGCTCGATAAAGAGGCTTATGCGAGGGCTACCTCGGTATATCTTGTCGACCGGACCATTCCGATGCTACCGGAACGCTTGAGTAACGGGGTTTGTTCGTTAAGACCCGATGAAGATAAGTTGTGTTTTTCTGCTATTTTTAAATTGGACGCTGACGCACAGGTTTTGGACCAATGGTTCGGGCGTACGGTGATCCGTTCGAATCGCCGGTTTACTTACGAAGAAGCTCAGGAGCGGATCGAAGGTGCCGAAGGGGATTACCGGGAGGAAATTCTGCTGTTGAACCGTTTGGCTCAAAAATTACGTCAGGATCGCTTTAAAGCCGGAGCGATCGATTTCGACCGGGTGGAGGTGAAATTCAACCTGGATGAAAAGGGACATCCGGTGAGTGTGTATTTCAAGCGTTCGAAGGAAGCCAATAAGCTGATCGAAGAGTTTATGTTGCTTGCGAATAAGAAAGTGGCCGAACGGATCGGTAAACCCAAGAGTGGAAAAAAAGCACCTACTTTCGTATACCGTATTCACGAAAACCCGCTGCCTGAAAAGTTGGAAGAATTCAACCGTTTTGTGGCTAAATTCGGGTATGGATTGAAAACAGGTAGCCGCAAAGCCCTTACTTCTTCGATGAATAACCTGATGGCCGAAGTAAAAGACAAACCCGAACAAAATATGATCGAAACCCTGGCGGTACGGACGATGGCTAAGGCTGCCTATTCGACCGATAATATCGGACATTATGGTCTGGCTTTCGATTATTATACCCATTTCACCTCACCGATCCGGCGTTATCCGGATGTGATGGTGCATCGGTTGCTGCAACGTTATCTGGACAGTGGACGCTCGGTCAATAAAGAAAAATACGAAGAATATTGTAAGCATTCGTCCGATATGGAACAGGTGGCGGCTAATGCCGAACGTTCGTCTATCAAGTACAAGCAGGTGGAATTTATGGCGGATAAAATCGGACAAGATTTCGAAGGTACGATTTCGGGTGTCACACAATGGGGATTTTATGTCGAACTGGAAGATTCGAAATGTGAGGGATTGGTGTCGATGACCGAATTGGACGACGATTTTTATGAATTCGATGAGAAAAATTATTGCATTGTCGGACGTCATCACCATAAGATCTATCAACTGGGAGACCGGGTGACGATCAAAGTGGCTAAAGCGAATCTGGTGGCTCGCCAATTGGACTATGAGTTGGTTAAGGGAGCAGACGAAGAAGGGGTGATCAGGCCTTTGGGAAAGAGCCGGGAAGACATCGGCCGGAAATCAAAAACGAAAGGCAGGAAAAAGGAAAATAAACCGAAAGGAAAAAAGAGAAAATAGGGATGTAAAAACTTGATAAGCTATGTATTCATTTACAATTTGTTTGCTGATTCTGGTCGTCGGCTACTTTGTATATGGCCGTTATGTAGAGCGGGTATTCGGGCCGGAGGCGAAAAGGCCGACTCCGGCATTGACAAAGGCCGACGGAGTGGATTATATCCCCTTGCCGACCTGGAAGATCTTTATGATTCAGTTTTTGAATATTGCCGGTTTGGGACCGATCTTCGGTGCTATCATGGGGGCTAAGTTCGGGCCGGCTTCTTATTTATGGATTGTCTTGGGGAGTGTGCTGGCGGGGGCTACGCACGATTATTTTTCGGGGATGTTGTCGATCCGGCATGGAGGTGAAAGTTTGCCTGAGATTATCGGACGTTATCTGGGGATGACCACCAAGCAGGTGATGCGTGGTTTTACAGTAATCCTGATGGTGTTGGTGGGAGCGGTTTTCGTTGCCGGGCCTGCCGGTTTGCTGGCTAAGCTGACACCCGATGCTTTGGACACCTCTTTTTGGATAGTCGTCGTTTTCCTTTATTATATTTTGGCAACCCTGTTACCCGTAGATAAGATTATCGGAAAGATTTATCCCATTTTTGCTATTGCTTTGTTGTTTATGGCTGTCGGGATTTTAGTCATGCTGTACGTCAATCATCCGGTTTTACCGGAGTTGTGGGACAGCTTACAAAATACCCATCCGAATGCGGCGAATCTGCCCGTTTTCCCGATTATGTTCGTGAGTATCGCCTGTGGGGCTATTTCCGGTTTTCATGCCACACAATCGCCGATGATGGCCCGTTGTATGAAGAGTGAGAAATACGGACGTCCCGTTTTTTATGGGGCAATGATCACGGAAGGTATCGTGGCTCTGATTTGGGCGGCTGCGGCTACTTATTTTTATCATGAGAACGGTATGGCCGAAAACAATGCTTCCGTCATTGTAGATGCCATTACGAAAAGTTGGTTGGGATCGGTGGGAGGTATTTTGGCGATTTTGGGTGTGATAGCTGCTCCGATTACTTCCGGCGATACGGCTTTCCGGTCGGCCCGTCTGATTGTAGCGGACTTTATGGGCATGGAACAGAAAAGTATCCGCCGCCGTTTGTATATTTGTGTCCCGATGTTTCTGGCTGCTATAGGATTGTTATTGTATAGCCTCCGGGATGCTGCGGGATTCGATATGATCTGGCGGTACTTTGCCTGGTCGAATCAGACCCTCTCCGTCTTTACCCTTTGGGCCATTACGGTTTATCTGGTACAGACGGGTAAAAACTATTGGATTACTTTGATTCCTGCTTTGTTTATGACCTGTGTGTGTTCGACCTATCTGTGTATCGCTCCCGAAGGTTTCGGATTGACTCAGATCGTATCTTATTATATCGGGTTGTTCTGTGTTCTGATCGCTGTCGTTTGGTTTGCTGTATGGAAAAGCAAAACCCCTCAGTCTCCCGGTGATTTAGTCTCCCGATAACTCAATAACTCAATAACTCAGCAACTCAGCAACTCAATAACTCAATAACCAATGTCAAAGAAAAAACAGATTATCTTTTCATCACTACTGGGAATCGTGTTGTTAGTAGTGATTTTTATGCCCAAGAAAGAGACTACTGAACCGTTGGATGAGATCGAAGTGACGGATTCGCTTGAAGTGAAGGAGATTACTTATAAATATGGTATACCCATCGATGATTACGATGTGGATTATGGTATTGTCAAAAGGAATCAAAGTCTTTCTACGATATTGCAGAAACATGGCTTATCGGTGGGAGAAGTGCATCGGCTGGTAGAAAAATCCAAAGATGTCTTCGATGTACGTAAGATCAGAAGCGATCAGGCTTATGCGGTATTTACCACCAGAGACAGTATACCGGAGACCTGTTATTTCGTGTATGAAATCGATCCCAAATCTTATGTCGTTTTTGATTTGCGGGGAGATTACCGGGTGACGATGGGGGAAAATCCGGTCGAATGGCGCAGGAATGAGTTGCATGGTGTTGTTGAGTCTTCTTTGTGGCTGGCCATGTCGAAATACAATGCCGATCCGCAATTGGCCGTCGTATTATCGAATATTTTCGGGTGGACCATCGACTTTTTCGGTCTTCAAAAACAGGATGAGTTCCGCGTGATTTATGAGCAGGAGTATGTCGATGGGAAGAGTTTGCTTAATTTTAATGTATTGGGGGCTGCTTTCCGGCATGGTGACAGTACTTATTATGCTATACCGTTCGAACTGAACGGAGAAAAGTTATATTACGACAGAGCAGGAAAGAGTTTGGAGGGGGCCTTTTTGAAAGCTCCTTTGGATTTTTTCAGGATTTCTTCCCGTTTCTCGAACAGCCGTTTCCACCCTGTGTTGAAGCGTTACCGGGCTCATCACGGTGTAGATTATGCTGCGCCGACGGGTACTCCGGTGTATGCCATCGGGAAAGGCCGGGTTATTGCAAAAGGTTATCAGGCCAATGGAGGTGGAAATTACGTCAAAATCAGACACAATAGTATTTATACGACGACCTATATGCATTTGTCCCGATTCGAAAAGGGAATCAAAGTAGGGGTAGATGTTGCCCAGAAGCAGGTCATCGGATATGTCGGGGCTACCGGTCTGGCCACAGGCCCGCATTTGGATTTCAGGGTATATGAAAACGGTAAGCCGATCAATCCGCTGACAATCAAATCACAACCTCAGAAAACATTGAAAGACGGAGATTTGAATCGGTATGAGGTCGTCAGGGATTCGGTTATCCGCATGTTGACTCTTATTCCGGATGTCCGGCAGGAAAATACAGAAATACCTGTCGATACAACCGTTTTTGAAGATAATGAATCAATATAATTTGCTGCGTTTTAACAGGTAGGGGAATAATACTTCGTGGAATTCCCGGTCGATGTCGGCTTCGACAAAGTCGATCCGGAGTTGTCCGCAACGTAGTTTTAGTTCCTGGTAAAATTCGGCCATTTTCTGCTTATAAGTCTCCCGGATTTCATTTGGAGAAAATTTGATTTCCCGGCCGCTTTCCAGATCGATAAAGAGATGGGAGCGGTTCGAAAATTCGAATGCTTCTTCCATCCGTTTGTCTTTGACGTGAAAGAGGATCACCTCGTGTTTATTATAGCAGAGGTGTTGGAGAGCTGAAAAGAGTTCTTCCGTATCTCCGTTCGAAAACATATCGGTGAAAATAACGATCAACGCTCTTTTTTGTATGGTATCCGCCAGTTGGTGGAGCACCTGGGCTGTCGATGTGGGTTTGTTCAGGGAAACCGAATGATTTTGCAAAATCTCCTGAAGGTGGGCGTACATCGTCTGTATGTGGGTGCTGTTCGATTTTGCATCCGTCAACACTTCGATCCGGTCCGAGAACAGACATAATCCCGAAGCATCCCGTTGTTTCCGGAGCAGGTGAATCAAGGCTGCTGCACAATAAACCGAAAACCGGAGCTTAGAGACTTTCGCCGACGGATAAGGAAACAACATCGAAGAAGAAGTATCCAGTACCAGATACGACCGTAAATTCGTCTCTTCTTCGAATTGTTTGACGAATAACTTCTCTGTCCGGGCATAAAGCTTCCAGTCGACGTGTTTGGTCGATTCTCCGGTATTGTATACCCGGTGTTCGGCAAATTCTACAGAAAAACCATGATAAGGACTCCGGTGCAAACCGGTGATAAAACCAGCAACAATCTGAGAAACAATGAATTCGAGATTATCGAATTGTTCATAGCGGATAATATCTTCGAGCTTGTTCATGGCTATAAACCTGAAAAGATAAAGAAAAGGCTTTAGAGCAACGATTAAAAAAATTGAGAATCGGATTTTTCGATTCTCAATTTTCAATTATTTAAAGAAGTTTGTTGATTTTCTCGACCAGTGAATTCTTAGGTACTGCACCTACTTGTTTATCAGCAACTTTACCGTCTTTAAAGAACAGGATAGTCGGGATGTTACGGATACCGAATTTAGCTGCTGTGCTTGGGCTGCCGTCGACGTCAACCTTAGCAACGGTAATTTTTCCTGCAAATTCTTCAGAGATTTCTTCAACAATGGGAAGCATCATTTTACATGGTCCACACCATTCTGCCCAGAAATCGACCAGGACAGGTTGTGCTGATTTCAGTACAACCTCTTCAAAATTAGAATCATTAACTGCTATTGCCATAGTATTTATCTTTTAAAAGTTGGTATTTCCATTTTGCTCCGCTAAGTTACAACAATTTTATTGTATACGAAGTATTCATCTTATAATAGAACGTTAAAATTTATCCTAGTTGATCTTCATTTTGATCGAATCGTTGTTTTCGAAATATTCGTACAATTCCCGGGAACGCCTGATCTTACAAGTGCGGGAGAACATTTTCACACTGTTTCCCTGACGGTCGAACAGCATGAAATTCAGGGGAATATCGTTTTGTGCCGTTACCGGTTCTTCAAAATTCTCCGGATCGCTGTTCTTCTGTGTCTTTTGTTCGGCCGCTTTCTGCTGGGCTTCTTTATAACTCTCGCTGTTCACATCGGTTGTAAAGAGCTCATGTATTTCAGTGACCGTTTCCAGGGTCAGTTTTTCAATATCGACCTGTAAAGTGATCGAACGGATTGCATTTTCAGTCAGTGCTTCCAATAAGCCCACTTTTTGAATGGTGAAAGTAAGCTCGTTTCCTTCTTTACCCCATTTGGGCCCTACTTTCCCTTTCACATAAATCGCCGTCTCGTCGATAAAGTATTGCCGGAAATCGGTATAATCTTTTCCGAAGAAAGCCAGTTCGTAAGTGCCGCTGAAATCCTCCAGGGTCAGGATACCGAAGTCTTTCCCGGTTTTGGTTTTACCTTCCCGTTTGGCGGTAATGATACCGGCGATATTGATTTCTTTGCCTTTAAAAGTTTCAAGGCCACTGTTGAGTTCTTCTACAGGCGTGCAAAGCAACTGCATTTCCAGTTTATAAGGATCGAGGGGATGGGAGGTCAGGTAAATACCGATCAGCTCTTTTTCTTTTTTCGATTTCTCATAGTCGTGCCAGGGTTCGCAGTCGGGGATATTCGGTTTGGTGACTTCGAAGCCGTCCAGTTCGCCGAATAGGGTGGCTTGCAGGTTCATGGAATCCTGCTGGTTTTTCTGGCCGTAGTTCACCAGGTTATCCAGTACTGTGGTCGTTGCGTCTACCAGGTGCAGGTATTGGGCCCGGTGGTATCCGAAACTGTCCAGTCCGCCGGCAGTAACCAGGTTTTCGATTGTTTTCTTATTGACCGATTTATAGTCGATTCGTTCGAAGAAATCGTATACATCTTTATAAGGTCCGTTTTTCTCCCGTTCTTCGATGATTTTTTCTACAGCAGCTTCACCCACTCCCTTGATGGCGGCCATTCCGAAACGGATCTGGCCATGTGAGTTTACGGTAAAGTCATTGTAAGATTCGTTGACATCCGGCGCCAGTACACTCAACCCCATTCGCTTACATTCGTCCATGAAAACCGTTACTTTGGTGATGTCCGAGAGGTTGTTGCTTAAGTTGGCAGCCATGAATTCTGCCGGATAATGGGCTTTCAGGAAACCGGTTTGATAAGCGATGTAGGCGTAACAAACGGAATGCGATTTGTTGAAGGCATAAGAAGCGAAAGCCTCCCAGTCTCCCCAGATTTTGTTGACCAGTTCTTCGACATCTTTTCCTTTTTCTTTGGCTCCCTGGACAAAATCGGGATTGTTTTTACAACCTTCGACGAATTTGCCTTTCAATTCCGCCAGCAATTCGAACTTCTTTTTACCCATAGCTTTACGGAGGGTATCCGATTGTCCCCGGGTGAACAGTCCCAGGGCCCGGGATTGGAGCATCACCTGTTCCTGGTAGACGGTAATGCCGTAAGTGTCTTTCAGGTAGGGCTCCATCATCGGATGGTCGTATTCAATGGGTTCTTCGCCGTGTTTGCGCCGGATGAAGGAAGGGATATACTCCATAGGTCCCGGACGATACAGGGCGTTCATGGCTACCAGGTCCTCGAAACGGTTGGGCTGGAGGGCGCGGAGGTGTTTTTTCATTCCGGGCGACTCGAACTGGAACAGCCCGGTGGTATCTCCGCGGGTGAAAAGCTTGAAGGTTTCTTCGTCGTCCAGGGGAATTTCGTTTTCATTCAGGACGATGTGTTTCGATTTTTTGATATTGTCGAGACAAGTCTTGATGATCGAGAGGGTACGTAAACCCAGAAAGTCCATTTTGATCAGCCCGATCGGTTCCACGAAATGCCCGTCGTATTGGGTAGTCATCAGACTTTCTCCTTCGGTAGGCATGATCGGGATATGATCGGTGAGCGGATCCCGGCTGATGAGGATACCACAGGCATGTACTCCGGTTTGACGGATAGAACCTTCGAGGGTTTCGGCAAATTGTATTGTTTTGGAAATCAGTGGATTAAGAGATTGCTTCTCTTTCTCGAGATCCGGGTTTTCCTTATAAGCTTTTTTCAGAGTCATTTTCGGAGCTTCCGGAACCATTTTGGCCAGCCGGTTGGCTTCTGACAATTCCAGTTTCAATACCCGGGCTACGTCTTTAATAGCCATTTTGGCGGCCATACTGCCGAAGGTTACGATGTGCGACACTTTGTCGGCTCCGTATTTCTCCGTTACCCACTCCAGTACCTGTTGCCGTCCTGCATCATCGAAATCCACATCGATATCGGGCAGGGAAATACGGTCGGGATTCAGAAAACGCTCGAACAGCAGATCATATTTTATAGGGTCGATATTCGTGATACCCAGGCAATAGGCGACGGCACTACCGGCAGCCGATCCACGTCCCGGTCCAACAATCACGCCCATATCCCGGGCAGCCTGGATAAAGTCCTGCACGATCAGGAAGTAACCCGGGAAACCCATGGTCTTCATGATATGCAGCTCGAAGATAATGCGTTCCATGATCTCGGGTGATGGATTTTCACCATAGCGTTTCACAACCCCTTTCATGGTCAGCTCTTTCAGATAGTCGGCTTCCAGTTTGATACGATATAAACGGTCGTATCCGCCCAGTTTTTTGATTTTTTTGTTGGCTTCTTCTTCGGTCAGTACGACATTTCCTTTCTCGTCGCGGGTGAATTCGTTGAAGAGGTCTTCCTGGGAAAATTTTTGCCGGTATTCTTCTTCCGTACCGAGTTCGGGGGGAATAGGAAAAACGGGCATCAAAGGATCGGAGTCCAGTTCGTATTCCTCGACTTTATCGGTGATCTCCTGAGTGTTTTCGATGGCTTCGGGCAGATCAGGGAAAAGGTCGATCATTTCCTGGGTGGTTTTAAACCATTCCTGACGGGTATACCGCATCCGGGTCGGATCGTCGATGTCTTTCCGGGTGTTCAGGCAAATCAGCAGATCATGGGCTTCGGCATCTTCTTCATTGAGAAAATGTACGTCGTTGGTAGCGATAAGTTTGATATTCAGTTTCCTGGCTATTTTGATTTTCTCCTGAATACAGCGTTGCTGATTGTCGTAAATCTCGGCTCTTTGTTTGGGATCCGCTGCCGGATGGCGCATCACTTCCAGATAATAATCTTCGCCGAACAGATTTTTGTACCATAGAGCTGCTTTTTCAGCTCCTTCCAGATCACCGGCCATGATTTTCTGATCGATTTCTCCTCCCAGGCAAGCCGAGGAAATGATCAATCCCTCATGATGTTTTTCGAGCTGGGTTTTATCGATACGGGGACGGTAGTAGAAACCGTCGCAAAAAGCCGTCGAACAGAGCTTGACGAGATTGAGGTAACCGGTGAGGTTTTTGGCCAGAATAATCAGGTGTTCCCCCGACCGGTCGATCGGTTTTTCTTTATTATATAAGGATACCCGTGCGACATAGGCTTCACACCCTAAAATGGGTTTGATCCCTTTTTGCCGGCAGGTGTCGTAAAACAACTTTATCCCGAACATATTGCCGTGGTCGGTCAGTGCTAGTGCGGTCTGACCGTCGGCTTTGGCTTTTTCGATCAGGCCTGGAATACTGGCTGCTCCGTCGAGAATAGAATATTGCGAGTGGACGTGAAAGTGGGTAAACTGCATGGACTGTGATTTACAAGCTGAGATTAAAAATTATAATTTTTTCAGGGTGTCTTCGATCACCCGGGGAAAGTGACGGTATTCCAATTCATGTACCCGGGCGGCAAGGTCGTCGGGGGTGTCTGTCGGGAGCACCGGGCATTTGGCCTGAAAGATGATAGCGCCCTGGTCGTAGTGATCATTGACATAATGAATGGTGATGCCGCTTTCCTTTTCGCCGGCTGCAATAACGGCCTCGTGCACATGGTGTCCGTACATGCCTTTACCGCCATAGGCCGGAAGAAGGGCCGGATGGATGTTGACGATTTTGTTCGGCCAGGCTGCGGTGATAAAAGAGGGCATTAGCCATAAAAAGCCGGCTAATACGATAAAATCGATCTCCTGTTCCTGGAGTTGGCGGAATACTTTGTCCGGATTCCGGAACTCTTCCCGGTTGAAAACAAAAGCTGGAATACGGTATTTTTTAGCCCGTTCCAGAACGTAAGCATCCGGGACATTACAAAAGACAGATTTTACGCAGAATTGCGGTTTTTGAGCAAAATATTGAATGATATTTTCAGCGTTAGAACCTGATCCTGAGGCAAATATTGCTATTTTTTTCATGGTGTAAGCATTTAAAAATCAAGACGATAAAGGTAATAAAAGTTTATTCTTGGCAAAAAATTTTTTAGTGAAAAAAATAAAGTCTAAATTTGCCATCTGAATTTAGATAATTATGCAAATCTTGTTGCATAGAGTGTTAAAGTAAAAAGAATGTCTAATTAAAATTTTAAGCTATGTCTGACATTACTGAAAGAGTACAACGGATTATTGAAGAGAAATTAGGTGTAGATGCATCAGAAGTTAAACCCGAAGCTACCTTCACAAATGATCTGGGTGCTGACTCTTTGGATACTGTTGAGCTGATTATGGAACTGGAAAAAGAATTCAATATTACTATTCCGGATGATCAAGCAGAAAAAATTGTTACTGTAGGTGACGCTATCTCTTACGTGGAAGCTAACGCAAAGTAATTTAATATTGTTTTTATGGATTTGAAACGAGTAGTAATTACAGGTCTTGGAACGATCAACCCTTTAGGTCATAATGTGCCTGAGTTTTGGGACAATTTATTGAAAGGCGTCAGTGGCGCCGGTCCTATTACTCGTTTCGATGCATCAAAATTCCGCACACAGTTTGCTTGTGAGGTGAAAAATTACGAACCGACCGAATATTTCGATAAGAAAGAAGTTCGGAAGATGGATCTTTATACTCAATTCGGTATCATCGCTGCAAGAGAGGCGCTTAAAGATTCGGGTTTGGACCTGGAAACAGCGAACAAAAAGCGGATAGGTGTAATATGGGGAGCAGGAATCGGTGGCTTGCAGACTTTTTTCGAAGAGTGTGATACTTTCTCGAAAGGAGATGGTACGCCTCGATTCAATCCTTTTTTTATACCTAAGATGATCGCTAACATGGGAGGAGCCATGATCGCTATAGAAAACGGATTGAAAGGTCCGAACTATACGACGGTCTCTGCATGTGCATCGTCGGCTCACGCTATTGTTGATGCATTGAACTTAATTCGCTTAGGAAAAGCTGATGCCATTGTTGCCGGTGGTTCTGAAGCTGCTGTCACCGTTCCTGGTGTAGGTGGTTTCAATTCGATGAAAGCCCTTTCAACCCGCAACGATGACCCGAAGACAGCTTCCCGTCCTTTCGATGCAGACCGGGATGGTTTTGTGATCGGTGAAGGTGGAGCTGCCCTGATTCTTGAAGAGTATGAACATGCTGTGGCCAGAGGTGCACATATCTATGCAGAGATTGCAGGGGGTGCCGGAAACTGTGACGCTTATCATATGACCGCTCCGGATCCGGACGGGGCCTATGAAGTGATGTTGCTGGCTCTTGAAGATGCAGGTATGAAACCCGAAGATATCGATTATATCAATGTACACGGTACTTCGACCGGGTTGGGAGATATCTCCGAACCGACAGCTATCCTGAAAGCGTTTGGCGAGCATGCTTACAAGTTGAATATCAGTTCTACGAAATCTATGACAGGTCACCTTTTGGGGGCTGCAGGTGCTGTAGAAGCGATCGCTTGTACGTTGGCTGTAAAGAATGATATTGTTCCTCCGACGATTAATTTCCATACTTTGGCTCCGGAGCTCGATCCGAAATTGAATTTTACGTTCAACGAGCCGCAAAAGAGGGAAGTGAAAGTGGCCATAAGCAATACTTTTGGCTTCGGTGGACACAATGCATGTGTCGTAATCAAAAAATAATCACATACTAAATTCTTTAGGGCTGTGATTAGGCAAATCATTCAATCCATAAGACTTTACCTGAATCGTAACGGGAAGTTTTATGGATTGTCTATTTCTCAGATCGGCTTTGTGCCCAACAATAAGAGTCTGTATCGTTTGGCTCTGCTGCATAAGTCGGCATCGAAGATGACTTCCAAAGGGGTTGTGCTCAATTACGAACGTCTGGAGTTTTTAGGAGATGCCGTCCTGGGAGCTATTGTCGCTGAATTATTGTATAAATTCTTTCCTAAAAAGGATGAAGGTTTTCTTACCCGTGTCCGTTCTAAAGTAGTCAGCCGCGAATCTTTGAATGAATTGGCCATTAATATCGGCCTGGATAAAGCTGTCGTCGCAAAATCGGATATCTCCCGGAATAAGCATATTTACGGAGATGTATTCGAAGCTTTTATCGGGGCGATGTTTCTGGATCAGGGATTCGTTAATACCAAACGGTTTATCGAGAAGTTTATCTTTCCCAATTTCTTCGATATCAAAGATCTGGTGACGATCGACACCAACTACAAAAGCCGCCTGATCGAATGGGGACAAAAAAATAAAGTCGATATCCATTTCCAGACAGACGAAGTGGCTCGCGGACGTCGTAAATTCTGTTGCACCGTGATGCTTAGCGAGGAAGAAAAAGGAAAAGGGGAAGGCACTTCCAAAAAAGAAGCCGAACAAAATGCGGCTAAAATTGTTATCGATATCTTATCGAAAGAAGCTGACGGAAATATAGAAATTTAAGATTTACGATTTACAATCGATTCTGAACGTAAATCGTAAATCGTAATTATGAATTTATCTTACTCTTTCAACATAAGAGCCATCGGCTGTCGAAATCCGGATTTTTTCTCCCATTTCAATGAACAGGGGAACCATTACTTTGGCGCCGGTTTCCACTTCTGCCGGTTTCAGTGCGGTAGATGAAGCGGTATCGCCTTTCAAGCCCGGTTCGGTATAGGTCACTTCCAACACGACACTTGGCATCAACTCGACATACAACGGAGTTTCGGTATCGGCATGTACAACCATTTCTACTGCATCTCCTTCTTTCAGAAATTGAGGGGCATTGATCAGTTCTTCCGGGATGTTTACCTGTTCGAAAGTCTCGGTATGCATCATCACATAGTCTTCGCCTTCTTTGTACAGGAATTGATACGGACGTCTTTCGATACGGGCCGTGTCGATTTTAACTCCAGAGGTGAATGTGTTTTCAAGTATACGGCCGGTTTTTACGTTTCTCAGCTTGGTTCTCACGAATGCCGGACCTTTACCGGGTTTTACATGCTGAAACTGTACGATTGTATATAAATCGTCTTTGAATACAATACATAGTCCGTTACGGAAATCTGCTGTTGTTGCCATTGATTCTGTATTTTTTTGATTATAATTTTATTTTGAGGTTGCAAATATAGAAAAAAGGGATCAAAATGCCAAGTGAATCGCTTATGGATTTCATTCTGAGCTGTTTGGAGAAAACTATTTTTCAATGCATCCGGGGGAATGTCGTTCGTTTGCGTTGGATTGTGTGAAATAATACTGGCTATTTTGAAAAGTGAAATAGATGTAATTTAACTAAGGAAGAGTTTTGAAATGACCCTTAAAAGTTTTGTATTTAACTTTTAGGGGGCATTTCAAAAAAATTACTTTTCTGCCAGCCTTTTTTATTATAGCTCCGAAAGATTATTGAGCGGCTACTTCATTTTGATAAGCGTGATCACCGAAACCTAAAATCGGGAAGAAAACGAAAGGTAAAAGAATCAGACCGATGGTAAAGCCGATTCCCTGACCGAATTTTTTGGCTATTTCATTGTAAAGCATGATAGCGAATACAATATTTACCAACGGAATGAAAAACATGATCACCCACCAGGCCGGTTTGGCTGCTATCTTAGTCATCAGATAGATGTTGTAAATCGGAATGATACATCCTCAACCCGGCTGCCCGGCCTTTTCAAATGTTTTCCACATGCCTGCGATGACGATCACGACAATCGCAAGATAAATAATAGAACCAATCATAATTTTTAGTTTTTAGTTATAAAAGTAATGATGCACACCTAAATCTTGATTAGATTATGCAAATATACATATTTTGGGAATCGGTTACGTCTGATTGGAATTTTTTTTGAATTTGATATCGGTATCTGATCAAAACTTAATAATTCATAAAATTTATGGTATTTATATACATGTTTATCCTAAATGTAGGTTTATAAGTGTAAATATGTATATAACTACCAAATTTATTTCGTCAAATGAATATAGTCCGTCAATATAGTTTGGATGAATTGTAAATTATTCATATGAGTTTCTATTCCGGTCAATTCCTTGATCTTAGCCGATAAAGGCTCCAGGAGTTTATACTCTTTGTTTTTTTCGAATTCCCGGAACACTTCCCGGACAATGGCCATGTCTTTATCCGAAAGCATAGCGATTTGGGGAAAAGTCGGCTGGTAAGATTCCGGTGTTTCGAAAGAACTGATCCGTCTCAGATCGGTGTCCTTTTTTTCATGAATAACCGTGGTACCTGCTGCCAAATCCCCGAGACGCTGCATTTTCGAACTGATGATAATGCTCAGCATAGCAAGAATACCCATACTGACACTGATGTCTACCAGACGCAATATCCAGCGCAACAGACAATTCCAGAAAGAGAGCTTTCGGCCGTCGAGCCGTACGACCCTTAAATGTAAAGTTAGTTTACCCAGACTCCTGCCATGAAAAAAGTATTCACAAACAAAATGGTAACACATTAAAATGACCAATAAGATAATGGCTGTCGTGGTGTTCCTGAAAATACTACTGAGGGAAGCCAGGGTGAAACAGAGTATGTATATTCCGCCTAAGAAAGCCAGGTCGATGAGGGTTGCCCCTATCCGGTTCACCAATCCTGCCGGCTGGTATGCAATATTGACGTGCTGGGCAGTACGTATAGATATATCCATATAAGTTGAATTTATATTCTATTTTATCTTGCAAACATATGTTTTTTTCTGAAAAAAATATACTTTTATGCTGTTTAACTGAGAGTATGAAAGAAGCCCGGTTTATTTCACGCAATAAAGATAAATGGAAAAATATGGAAAACGGACAGCAACCGGATGCGGAGCATTTGGCTGCTAATTTTATCGAATTGTCCGATGATCTGGCTTATGCCCGTACTTTTTATCCGGGAAGCGAGGTGGAACGCTACCTGAACCAGCTGATTGCCGGTTATCAAACCGATATCAACTCGCGGCCTGTGCGGAAAAATAAACCGATATGGTATTTTTGGAAACAAGAATTGCCTTTACTGTTGGCCAGCGAATACAAAACCTTACTTTTTGCCTTTTTCTTTTTCGTGTTGTCGGCTTTTGTCGGGGTATTTTCAGCTGCTCACGATGAGTCGTTCATCCGCTTGATTTTGGGAGATACTTATGTGAATATGACCATCGATAATATCACTTCCGGTAAACCGATGGGCGTTTATAACCAGGGAGACGAATGGGAGATGTTTTTGCGGATTACGACGAACAATATCCGGGTGTCTTTTATCGCTTTTGCTTTCGGGTTATTTTTTTCGGCCGGAACTTTGTGGATCCTTTTCTCGAACGGGATGATGATCGGTGCTTTCGAATATTTTTTCTATAAATACGGTTTATTGGCCCACTCCGTCATGTCGGTATGGGCACACGGTACTTTCGAGATTACTTCGGTTATTATTGCCGGAGCTGCCGGTCTGATTATGGGGAATAGCTTTTTGTTTCCCGGGACTTATCCCCGTTTGTTTTCTTTCAGGCGGGGAGCTGTTCGTGGGGTGAAGATCGTAGCGGGATTAGTTCCCTTTTTTATTCTGGCCGGCGTGATCGAGAGTTATATTACCCGTTATGCAGATGCTATGCCTGTCGTCGGTGCACTCTGTATCGGGATTTCGGCTGTCGGCGTGATCGGTTATTTTATCGTTTATCCTGTGATCATCGGGCGCAGACAGAAGTTGAACGAAGGAGAAATAGATTGATATTTTAAATATACATGTGAATGGAAAAGATTAATTTTAATCAGGTACGTGGGTTCAGTGATTCGATTACCCTGACTTTTAATTTTATTAAACAGGAATTTAAGCCTTTGCTGAGGTCTTTTGCGGTGATTGCCCTGCCTGTTGTTTTTATCGGATTGTTTTTTATGAGCTATTCGGCTCGTGAGAGCTTGATTACGATCGTACAGCCTGATCAATATGCCGGATCGTCGCTCGATATGCTGACCAATAGCCTGTTGACCAATCTTTCGACGATGGTGATCTATTTCTGGATGTCGCTGATCGGTATCGCTTATATTCGTGTCTATCAGGATAAAGTTGCTGCGGCCGACGAGGCAAGAATCACTCCGGGAGAGGTTTGGCAAGTGATGTGGCGTAATCTGGGTAAATCCCTGTTGTGGGCGGTTATCTATTTGCTGATGGTTGTTTTCGGTATGATACTCTTTATTGCTCCCGGGATTTATCTGGGAGTCGTTTTTGGTTTCGTATTCTATTATATGATACTGGAAAACCGGTCGATCTCGGCGGGAATGAGCGGTTCGAGAGAGCTGTTGAAGGGAAAGTGGTGGAATTTCTTCGGGTATGTGATCGTTTTACAGTTGATTGTCGGCGGGCTTTCTTATATTTTTTCCATTCCCTACCTGGTATTGACTTTTAAGACTACTTTTACCCAGCAGCTTCCTGGAATTTACGAAACGACTTTTAGTCTTTTGTTCGCCAACCTGGGACAAAGCCTGTTGCAACTGATCTCCGTGGTGGGTATTGCAGTCCGGTTTTTCACTTATCTGGAACAGAAAGAACATATCGGTCTGTTGAGTAAGATCGGACAGATCGGGAATAGGGATAAACAAATGCCGGAGCGTGAAGAAATGCATTGAATATATTGTTTTTGTCGTCGTTCTGCTTGTGGGGCGGGGAGAGGGGGGGGCTGCTTCGGTTTCGGCGGAGTCGGTATCGGTTTCTGGTCGGATCGCTTATCGGGAACGTACTCCCGGAGAAAACTTTTTACAACAGTACCGTGACGATCCGGCATTCGATTATTCGGTGAAACCGGTTGCCGAAACCGGCGATTGGTGGCAGAGATTGAGGTGGTGGCTCATGCAGCATATCTTCGGTAGTTACACGCATAAAGATATCGTATGGCTGGACTTGTTGCTGAAAGTGCTGGCAGGACTGATCGTCGTTTTTGGCATTTATAAACTCGTACGCAGCAAGTTTTGGCTGACTGCAAAATCGGAACCGGACTTTCAGAAAACGATGGACCCCTGGATAGGTGAAGCCTGGAACGAACTTTCTTACCGGCAAATGCTGGAACAAGCCGTGGCGGAAAATGATTTCAAATTGGCTATCCGCATTCGCTATGGAGGCTTGTTGCATTTGATGGATGAAAAAGGAATGATCCGCTGGGATGCCCATAAAACGAATAGATCCTATTACTATGAATTGAAAGATAAAGCCTTAAGGGATGATTTTGAAAAGCTCGCTTATATTTTCGATTGCGTGTGTTACGGCGATTTTGAGGTGAGTGCTTCTCTGTATGGGCAACTTGAACCGGTGTTCGACGAATTCCGGGATAAACTGAAAAAATGAAGATTAGAAATTTTGTCGGTATTGCATTATTGTTGATCTTATCACTGATCTACACCTGGTATGAGGCAAATCGTCCCCAGCCGGTAGATTGGTCCGAAACGTATTCGCCGAAGGATAAGATCCCTTACGGTACTTACATTACATACCGGAGCTTGCCTGAATTATTCCCGGCTTCAAAGATCAGGACTTCGCGCTTGTCGATAGCCGAAGAGTTCGGAAGTGGGCGGGATACATCTGCCGGGACATACATTTTTGTCGGTTCGGACTATCGGATCGATGCCCTTGAATTGAAACATTTGATGCAGTGGGTAGAGAAAGGAAATGATATGTTCGTTGCCGCCGGGTGGATTGCCGACACGCTGTTGAATGCTTTATCCCTGAAGCTGGAACAGAATTTGAACCCCAGCGGCAGTAAATTGCTTTTTGCTCCCGGGCACGTATATCCGTTTTATAAAATCCGGCACGGTAGCTATTTTGTCTTGCCGGCTGATTTTAAAGGCGAACGTTTGGGGATCAGGATCGATAACGATTCCACCGATTTTATCCGCCTACCCTATGGGCGGGGACAGGTATTCCTGAATTTGAATCCCTGGGCTTTCACCAATCGCTGGGTTTTGGATAGTGTCTGTGGCGATTATTATTACAAGGCGTTGTCGTGGTTACCGGATAAAGGTCGAACAGTGATTTGGGACGCCTACCACACGTTGGGAAGGCAGGAAGCACAAACACCTTTGCGGGTGATTTTGCAATACCCTGCCTTAAAATGGGCGCTTTATCTGTTGCTGGCAGGAGCTTTGTGTTATGTGCTGTTCCGCGCACGGAGAGAACAACGTCCGATTCCGGTAATCCACCCTCCGGAAAATAAAATGCTCGAATTTATAGCTACCGTGAGTTCACTTTATTATAAACAGAAAGAACATTCGGCGATTGCTTTAAAACTGACCGACTATTTTCTGGGAGAGGTCAGGACCAGATATCAACTGGCTACCGACCGGCTGGACGAACCCTTTATCCTCGGGTTATCCGCACGCTCCGGGGTAGAGGAGGAAGATACCCGCAGACTGGTGCAGCTGATTACGAAAGTCAGAACCAGCCGGCAGGTGAATGAAACCGAATTGCGTAATTTGGTACAGGGAACAGAACTTTTTAACAGGAAATTAAATCAATAAAATATGGATACTGGTTTTGAAACGAGAATAGATTTTTCAGCGTTGAATGAGAAAATTGGTTTGTTAAGAGAACAAATGGCCCGGGTGATTATCGGGCAGCGGCAAGTGGTCGATTTGTTACTGACGGCCTTGCTGGCCGACGGCCATGTTTTGATCGAAGGAGTGCCCGGGGTGGCCAAAACATTGATGGCTAAAGTGTTGTCCCATCTGATCGAAGCCGGTTTCTGCCGTATTCAGTTTACTCCCGACCTGATGCCGAGTGATGTCCTCGGGACTTCGGTATTTTTACCTTCTACAGGAAAATTCGAGTTCCGGCAGGGGCCTGTATTTACCAATATTTTATTGGTGGATGAGATCAACCGCTCACCGGCAAAGACGCAGGCAGCCCTTTTTGAAGTTATGGAAGAAAGACAGATTACCAATGATGGCGTAGAATATGCTATGGAGTTTCCATTTATGGTCGTCGCAACGCAGAATCCGGTAGAACACGAAGGCACTTATCGCCTGCCGGAAGCCCAACTCGACCGGTTTATGTTTAAAATTTTAGTGGATTATCCCAGGAAAGAAGAAGAGGTTGAAATATTGGAATTACACGATAAAAGATCGTCCGAAAGTTGGAAAGAACAAACTCCGGTGGTATCGGTCGGGGAATTGAGCTATTTACGGGAGAAAGTACATGATGTGCATGTCGACGAAAAAATAAAAGCTTTTATCGTAGATATCGTCGGTACAACCCGCGACAATGCCTGGTTGTACCTGGGTGCCTCTCCCCGGGCATCGATCGCTTTGATGAATAGTGCAAAAGCATTTGCTGCCATCAGCGGACGTGATTTTGTCGTTCCTGAGGATGTATTGTATTTGGCTGCTCCGGTATTGCGGCATCGCGTGCAGCTTTCGGCCGAGAAAGAGTTGGAAGGGGTTGTGGTGGATCAGGTCATTCAACAATTGATCGCTAAAGTCGAAATTCCCAGATAATGAAGGAACTCTTTTTGAACCGGCGTTTTTTTATGTTCCTGTGGGGTGGGGTATTCGCTTTACTGCTGACCTTCGTATTTCCTCGGGTATATCCCTGGGTAATCTGGGCTTTGGGATGCGGAGGGGGACTCGTCGTTGTGGATATCACCTTGTTGTATGGATTCGGAAAGGCATTCGGTGCACAACGTATCGTAGGGGATAAATTTTCCAACGGGGAAGAAAATCCGGTACGGATCCGGGTGGAAAACAAGTATCCTTTTGCGGTCCGGGTGCGTGTCGTAGATGAAGCGCCGGTCGAATTTCAGGAAAGAAACAACAGTTTGAATTTTTGTCTGTCCTCCCACGAACACAAAGAAGGTACTTACTTCCTCCGCCCTGTAAAACGAGGGGCTTACCGGTTCGGGCAGGTCAGGGTATTCGTGACCTCCCGTTTGTCGCTGGTCGAACGCCGCTATTCCTTCGAAAAAGAAAAGGAAGTGGCGGTTTATCCTTCCTTTGTCTCTATGCGGAAATACGAATTACTGGCATTTACAGGCCGGCAGTCCGGTAACGGGATAAAACGGATACGGGTGGCCGGTATTTCCACTGCTTTCGACCAGATAAAGCCTTATATCCAGGGTGATGATCCCCGTACCGTAAATTGGAAAGCGACCGCCAAATGCAACCGGCTTATGGTCAACTCCTATACCGAAGAACGTTCACAATCCGTGTATTGCGTGATCGATAAAGGACGGACCATGCAAGCTCCTTTTCGGGGAATGACGACTTTGGATTATGCGATCAATGCCACTCTGGCCTTGGCGAATATCATTCTGAAAAAAGGAGATAAAGCCGGATTACTGACTTTCTCTGATAAAGCCGGAGCGTTGATAAAAGCAGATAACCGCCGGTTGCAGCTGAATAGTATCAGCGAGGCGCTTTATAGTCAGCAGACTTATTATCTGGAGTCGGATTTCGAGCAATTGTGCATCACGGCTTCCCGGCGGATCCATAACCGGAGTCTGCTGATCCTTTTTACAAATTTCGATACCGTCGACGGGATGAAGCGCCGTTTGCCGGCTTTGAAAAGGTTGACGGATAACCATTTGCTGCTGATCGTTTTATTTGAAAACACAGAGATCAACCGGGTAGTGACCGAATCGGCCTTGAGCATCCGGGATATCTATTTCAAAGCTTTAGCCGGAAGTTTTATTACAGAGAAAAGGCGTATCGCCCACGAGCTGAGAAATGCCGGTATTTATACCATTCTGACCGAACCCGAAAAACTGACCGCTACGGTGATCGATGGTTATCTGGAAATGAAAGAAAGGGGACTTGTTTAAATCTGCTCTTCTGCTGTATCGATCCCCGTTGCAATTTCCTGGATAATCCCTTTCCGGATATAGACTTGCCGGGCATGTTTCCGTACCAATGGGCGGTAGTATTCGAAAATAATTCCTCCGAGAACACAGGAAACACCTGAGATCAGGATGATAGCCGGTAAACCGGTTTGCTTTTCCAGACTGCCTAGAAACATACTTCCCACCGGAGCTATTCCGGTGAAAGTCATTGCCAGATATCCCATGACACGTCCTCTTTTATCTTCATCGGATAACGTTTGTAACAGGGTGTTGATAGAGGCTACCGTACTGATGATGGCAAATCCTGCTGGCAGGCAAATGAATGCTGCAATCCAATAAGTATCGATATACGATAGAATCATTAGGCTGATCCCCAGCAGGAAGGCCGATATCGTGACTACCTTACCCAGGCCGACTACGCTTTTGCGGGCTGCGAGGTAAAGGGCGGCCAGAAAAGAGCCCACTCCGATGCAGGATAGTAAAAATCCCAGCATTTCGCTATCTCCCTGAAGAATATCCTTGACATAAGCCGGAATAAAAGTCATGAGCGGCAAGCCGAAGAAACTAACGGCACTCATTAACAACAACAGGGCCCGTATGGGAATATTACCGGACACATAGGAGAAACCTTCTTGTATATCTGTGAGCACATTCTGCCGGCGGTGCTGAACGGTAAAAGGAGACAGGCGCATCAGGAAGAGGGCGATGATGACTCCCAGGTAACTGATTCCGTTCAATAGAAAGCAGAGCCCTTCACCGAAGATTCCGATCAGTACTCCTCCGACTGCCGGGCCGATGAGCCGGGAACCATTGATCACAGCCGAATTGAGCGCGATGGCATTGCTGAGATGTTCTTTGGCTACCAAACTCGGATAGAAGGCTTGACGGGTTGGATTGTCCAGTGCGTTGATGCAGCCGATCAGCAGGCTTAAAATCAGGATATGCCATACTTCGATCACGCCGCTCAAGGTCAGTGCAGCCATCGAAAGGGCTTGTATCATAGATAAAGATTGGGTCAGGATCAGTATTTTTTGCCGGTCGAAACGATCGACAAAAACACTCATGAGGGGGGTGACCAATAAAATCGGAATTTGGGCCATAAAAGTTACCGTTGCCAGCAAAAATACCGAACCGGTCAGGCGGTATACCAGCCAGCTCATCGCAATCTGTTGCATCCAGGTTCCGGTCAGCGACACACACATCCCCGTGAAATACAACCGGAAATTACGCGTCTTCAACGATATCAGAATAGATGAAAAAGCCTTACCGTTATCCGGTAAGATCTCCCGTAATCCTTGAATCACTTTCTTTTTCTTTTAATCCCTGATTTTGTTTCGTTTAAAGCCCCAGTTCCTCTCCGATCAAAATGACTTTGATTCTGCCTGCCGGATAACTCTTTTCTGTAATTGTCCAGACATTACAAATCCGGTCGGGGCTATTACAATCCATACATACACCGGTCTTGTGACATGGGGTACGGAAGCCTTCATGGCGTATTGCATTTCGGGGGGCTGCAATGGTCCTGACCCGGTGCATGGCTTCCTCCAGGTTTGCGGTAATTTTATTGATACCGATGAACAATACCACATGTTTAGGCCCGAAAGTGATACCGCCGACCCGGTTACCGATCATATCCAGATTGACCAGTTGACCTTTTTGTGTGAGGGCGTTGCTCCCCGTTAGAAACAGGTCGGTTAACAGAGCCTGGCGTCTCCAATAGATCTTTTGTTTCCGGCTCATACCCGGAGCGAAACTATCGATGACCGAGAGTTCCGGATTTTTTTGCAATTCATTCAAAACGCCCGTAGCCTTCATCGTTTCGGAATCGCCCCAGGAAACAGTCTCCACCTGTAGTCCCGGGAAGATATCCCGGAAAAATATCGCACTGGCTTCGGCTGTATTATGGGCAAAAAATGCTTCGAAATGGTTGTGGCGTAAAGCTGCAATAGTTTTGTCGATGATTTCTTTGTTCATATTTTGCTTACTTTTTGTCTGTTTTAACGTATACGACCGATGATTATCCGTGAATCATCGATGCTGTCCGCTGTAGTTATAAAGCCGTTAAAGAATGTAAAGATAATCCGAAACTCTTGTAACTGAGATGATAGATTAAATGATGGACAAAGATAGGGATTTACTCTTTTTATCTGGAATTTGTTTGTTAATATTTCATTTTATAATTTTACACCCTTAATAACATCGATTATGAAAAGATTGCTCACACATTTAGGTCTTCGGTTTTTTCTGCTTTTTTCCTGTATTTTTCTTTCCTCGTTTTTTATTTCACTTTCTGCTCAGGAGTTTGTAAAAGGGGGGGCGAATGGTTTCGAATGGCGGTTGATTGGCCGTGTATTTTTTGACGGAGGGTATTTTTTTAACGATACCACCGATTTAGGTAGTAGTTTTCAGGTGAACGATATCCGTTTAGGGACCCAGATTCGTTTTCTGGAGCACTGGGAAGCTAAAATAGAACTGGGGTATGGAGACAGTAAGATCAGTATGAAGGATATTTTCCTGACTTACAAATTCGGTGAACAGGCTGTCCGGGTCGGTTATCAATATGAGCCTTTCGGAAATTCCCGGGTAGGAACGACGAATTTTCGTTTTATGACCAATGCTGCTTCGGATAAAGCGTTGGGAAATTCCCGGAAATTGGGGGTAGGCTACAGCTATAATCACCAATGGTTTAATTTTATGGGAGGTATATACAGCGACGGAGATGTACAGAAGTCCAAGTCGCTGGATCAGGGCTATTCCCTGGCGGCGAAACTGATCGGCCGGCCTCTGTTGAAAGATAAGAAGCTTGTCCATCTTTCTGTCGCACCCCGGTTCAGTAGCGGACAGGAAACGATCACTTTCAATGCCGGTATACCGACCGATTTGTTGACGAAAGACGATAATTCGTATGTAGAGGCAAAAGTGGATCAGGTGATTAATCAATGGAAGCTCGACCTCGAAATGATTTTACTCTACAATAAATGGTATTTCCAGGGGCAATATTTTCTGGCACACCTGAATCGTTTTCAGGCCGGTAATTACAATGGCAAAGGATGGTACGGTCAGATCGGATACATGATTCTGGGAGCAAAGCATAATTATAATGCTGCTACCGGTATGATCGTCAATCCTGCTCCCAAAAGCCTTGAAGTGTTATGCCGCTATAATATGATCGACCTGAATGATGCCGGTATCCGGGGAGGGAGACTGACGGATATTTCTTTGGGAATGAATTATTTTATCAATAAATATGTAGCGGCAAAAATCAATTATACCCATATGATGGTCGGAAATAGTTCGCCCAAGGGAGGTGATGATTTCGATCTGATTCAGGCCCGGCTGCAATTTTCATTTTAGTTTGCAGACGATAAAAATTTCCTTACCTTAGACCGGTCGGAAAAGTCCATAAATTTCCCGGATCGGATGGGCTTATTCTGTCGTGACCGATAAGATTTAATTTTAATAATATGAAAAAGATTCTGGTAAGTTTAGCCGTATTGTGGTGTGTGGCACTCGGTGTACAGGCACAGGATAATCAGGAGTATGAGAAGCAAGTTGCCAAGATGTTGGAAATGACTCATACCATGGATGCCATGAAACAAATCTTCCCTCAGATGACAGCTATGTTAAAGCAGCGGTTGCCTCAGGCTCCCGATGAATTTTGGAAAGAGCTGGATGCTTCTATGAATGGGATGTATGACAAGATAATCAAGGTGGTGATCCCGGTGTATAAAAAATACCTTACACTGGATGATCTGAAAGAGATCATCAAGTTTTATGAAACTCCGGTAGGAAAGAAATTGTCTGAAATGAATCCCAAAGCGACAGCCGAAATATTACCTATCGCCCAACAGATCGGGATGCAGACGATGCAGGAACTGATGCAGAAAGCACAGGAAAAAGGGTATTTGAAACAACAATAAAAAGGGATTCCGACAAGTCGAATTTTCGACTTGTTGGGATTAGTGTCCCATGTAGGGATATACATGGGTATAGGGTTGATTGGCGGGACTTTCGGTTCCGGATTTTAAGCTATTTATTAAAGCTGATCAGCGTGTTCAAAGAATGTACTGATAGATCAGTTGTCGGTCTGTTTACGGCAGAGTGGGCCTTTCTTTCATTAATAGCCCGTTTCCTGTTCTAAAGGCGGGTATCTTATTTTTCTTTTTATACGGTAGTTTTTAGATATAGACCGTTTTCTCTGTTTTTTATTCAATATACTGATCCGAAAGCGGGCCATTAGGGGATTTCTGTTTTGGGAATATATTTATTTAATCTTTTCGGATAACATAAACTTTATCTAAAACTGTATATTTGTTTGTATCTTTTTCTTAATGAATATCGATAAATATTTTTATTATTGATAATTTACCGTTGCACA
>OOCP01000233.1_pt1 | contig 73386 bp, 57 predicted proteins | sample 1671511 | NCBI WGS metagenome assembly OOCP01 (sample SAMN06348164, study PRJEB24527) | human gut metagenome | biome: human gut; feature: ankylosing spondylitis patient; material: feces | host: Homo sapiens | place: China | collected 2015-10 | reverse complement strand
AAAAGGTAGACGACCGACAGAAGCGACCGGGTCCCCCAACACGAACACCGAAGACGAACAAGTAACAAAATAATTCTACATTTATCGGTGTAAGGTATATAACTGCCAAAATTTATTCATTGAGGACTTTCCAGAGTATATCTTTCAATTCGGTAAGGCCGGTTCCTGTCACAGAGGAGATAAAGACATAAGGGATATCGGGGAGATCGCACTCCATCTCTGCCATCAGTTCTTTATCGGCACAGTCTGATTTTGAAATGGCCAATACGCGTTTTTTATCCAGAAGCTCCGGATTGTATTGTTTCAATTCGTTTAACAGGATGTTATATTCCTGATGAATATTCTGACTGTCGGCAGGTACCAGAAATAGCAATACCGAGTTGCGTTCGATGTGGCGCAAAAATCGGATACCCAGTCCTTTTCCTTGGTGTGCTCCTTCGATAATACCGGGAATATCTGCCATAACGAACGAACGTCCATCACGGTAATTGACGATTCCCAGGTTAGGAACGAGTGTCGTGAAAGGGTAATTGGCGATTTCGGGTTTAGCAGCAGATACTACCGACAATAAGGTCGATTTGCCGGCATTGGGGAATCCTACGAGGCCCACATCCGCTAATACCTTTAATTCGAGAATGACCGTCCGTTCGACGCGGGGCTCTCCGGGCTGTGCAAAACGGGGCGTTTGATTCGTTGCCGAACGGAAATTCCAATTGCCCAGACCTCCGCGTCCTCCCTTGACCAGGATAAAACTTTCCCCGTCTTGTGTGATTTCACAAATCGTTTCGCCGGTTTCTGCATCCCGGGCAACCGTTCCTAAAGGAACTTCGATTGTAACATCTTCACCATCGGCACCTGTACTCCGGTCTTCACTTCCGTTTCCGCCGTCACCTGCAAATACATGGCGCTGGTATTTCAAATGGATCAGTGTCCAGTAATTTCGGTTTCCACGGACGATGACATTGCCTCCCCGTCCTCCGTCACCTCCATCCGGTCCGCCTTTCATCGTTCGTTTATCCCGGTGTAAATGGGCGGATCCCCGTCCTCCGGCACCACTCCGGCAGAAGGTTTTTACATAATCGACAAAATTCGTAGAAGCCATAATATGAAAAAGTAAAAGGTAAAAAGTAAAAAATCTTAGGCATTCAGGATATAGAGATCCGGATAATTTCTTCCCAAACCATCGTAATCCAAGCCTCTGCCCACGACAAAATCGTTTTCCAGTTCAATGCCTTTGTAGGCGATGGGTACCTGACAGACTGCGGCTTTGGGTTTATGGAATAAAGTGGCGACGATCACTTGTTTCGGATTCTTAGCATGTAAATATTCCAGCAAATGCTTCATCGATCTTCCGGAGTCGATGATATCTTCCAGAATGACGACCGTACGGTTCTGTATGTCCTCTTTTAGCCCGATCAACTCTTGGATTGCTCCGGTAGAACAGGTTCCGCTATAGGAAGCGACTTTGACAAAGCTGATTTGTGTACCCGGAATGACGATTTGTTTAATCAGGTCTGATGTGAACATAAAAGAACCGTTCAAAATACTTAAAAATAGAGGTTGGGTATCGGCTAGCTCCCGGTTCATCTGTTCGGCCATTCGGGTAATGACTTGATCGATTTTAGTAGCTTCGATAAAAGGACGAAACTCTTTGTCATGTAATATGATATTTCCCATTTTGCTAAATTGCTATCCCTTTGAGTATTTATTTGGACAAAAGTAATATTTTTAAGGCATATATGGAGGGACAAATCAGATTATATTTATTTTTGTATCGATTAGTCTGATGAATTTTACCTTATAAAACAAATATCGAATGAATCCAAGAGTAAGTATTATTATGGGGAGTACTTCCGATCTGGCCATTATGGAGAAGGCGGCGAAAGTATTGGATGACATGGGTATTCCATTTGAAATGAATGCCTTGTCGGCTCATCGTACTCCTGCAGAGGTGGAGGCTTTTGCCAAACAGGCTGCAGAGAGAGGAATAGAAGTCATTATCGCCGGAGCCGGTATGGCTGCCCATCTGCCCGGAGTCATTGCGGCCATGACACCGGTGCCGGTGATCGGGGTGCCGATCAACGCCTCTTTGAACGGAATGGATGCTTTGTTGGCTATTACTCAGATGCCTCCGGGAATTCCTGTCGCTACAGTGGCTATCAACGGAGCGATGAATGCTGGAATTCTCGCCGTACAAATATTGGCTGTCGGAGATCGGGAGTTGAAAGAAAAGATGATTCATTTTAAAGAATCTTTGAAAAAGAAGATCGTCGATGCCAATAAAGAATTGGCTGCGGTGAAATATAATTTCAAAACAAATTGATCTGAACCGACTGATATTTCATCCCGTAAAGAGTTATCTATTCTTTACGGGATTTTCTTTTGTAAATATTTTTATATTGATTTTGTTTTTAAGTAAATAATTCATAAATTTGAGAATATGATAAGATGAGGTGTTATTGTTGTGTGGTCATAGCGTGATACTGGCGGTATAAGGTAATTTACTTTTTTGTTCGTTCTGTTTCGTCGCTTAATTTCATACCGTCGGTATTTTTAATGGAGAGTTCCCCCTTGTGGTAACGGGATGTTAGGATTTTATATCTGATGCAGAACTACAGCTTACTGCTTGTTGCGAGGTCCGGCCTGGCAGAAGTTGTATAATTTTCAGTACGATGAGATGCTGGCAATTTGGGTTATTTCTATTGTTTTCACTGGTCTCTTTGGGTGTTTGGGCACAGGATTTACCTGATATTGAACGTTTGTTGGAAGGAAATGATATTCTGAATACAGAAGATGGATACGAGGAGATGGTCGATATCCTTTCTAATCTGTTGATTGCTCCTGTGAATGTAAATACAGCCGGGTTCGATTCCCTCAAGATGTTGTTTTTATTGTCCGACAGTCAGATCGACCAGTTGCTGGAATTTCGAAAGAAATACGGGAATTTTCTTCATATCAACGAGTTATTGTTGGTGCCGGGAATTGGGAAGAAAGATCTGGAGAATATCCGGTCTTTCATTACTTTAGGGCATCCGGAAGTGCAGGACCGGGTGAAAGCGATAAGGTTACGTAGCCGACAGGAATTACTGACCCGTGCCAAAGTGAGTCTCCCCTTGCAGGAAGGGTATACAACCTATTCTCCGGTTGATTTCGATACCCGGAAAGAGTATGAACGCAAAGTAGATAATCGCTTCCATGGCCCTCCGGTCGGGCTGTTACTCAAGTATAAAGCGACGATCGGACAACATCTGCAAGCTGGTTTGACTCTTGAAAATGATCCGGGTGAAGGATATTTTACCCGGTATCAGAAAACCGGTTTTGATTTTTTATCAGCCCACATAAGTATTCATACAGATCGTTTTTTCCAACGGATTCTTTTGGGTAATTACCGCTTACAATGGGGGCAAGGCTTAGTGGCCTGGGGTGGTTTTACTTCCGGGAAATCGGAGGTTGTCGTCGGAAACGAGAAATCGGGTAAAGGTTTTTCGCCCTACACTTCTGCCGATGAAAATAATTACCTGAAAGGCGTTGCCCTGACTTTGAAACCTTGTCGGCAGGTGACGGCGGATGTGTTCTTTTCCAGAAAGAAAACCGATGGTAATATCGTGCAGGCGGATACACTGGCAGAAGAGGATCTGCTGTCGGTTTCTTTGTATGAATCCGGTTATCACCGTAATAATAACGAGTGCCGGAAAAAACATACCCTGGAAGAACTGACTACGGGAGGAGCCGTACATTGGAATGCACCGGCCTTTAAGCTCGGTCTGAACGCTTTGTATTATGATTTTAAACCGGCCTTGATGATTGGGGATCGTATTTATCAGCAATATAACGATACAGGGCACAAACGTTTTTTGATGAGTGTGGATTATAAAACTTCGTTTCGCGGAATATATTGGTTCGGAGAAACGGCTTTTAGCGGAATCGGTTCCTGGGCGACGATCAACGGGCTGAGGTGGGGAAATTCATTCTTATCTGCCTGTTTGCTTTATCGTCGTTACGATAAAAAATATATCTCCCATTATGCTGCCGGATTTGGCGAATATTCCAACACATCCAATGAGGAGGGGGTGTATTTCGGTACCGATATATCTCCTCTGAAAAACTTGAAGATTAATCTGTACTATGATTGGTTTCGTTTTTTCAGTCCCCGTTATGGAGCTACTATTCCCGGATCGGGGTGGGAACTGTTGGGACAGATCGGTTACCGGCATGGGAACTGGGAACATCGTTTTCGGTTAAAACGGGAGATCCATCCCGAAGATACGAAAGAAAAAATCTCTGTTCAGCGGGAAAAAAGTGAATACCGTTATCAGATCGGTTATCGGGTAACTCGTCAGTTGGAGTTAAGAACACGTTTCAGCCTTTCTCATTACCATAAAGAACAGATCAAGGAAAAAGGTTTCCTGGTCTATCAGGATTTGATTTATGCAACCCGGAATAGTCGTTTTAAAATGCAATATCGTTTGGCTTGGTTTAAGACCGATTCCTATCAGTCCAGGATTTATGCATACGAGAATAATGTGCTGTATGGATACTCCTTTCCTTCTTTTATGGGAGAGGGGTGGCGTACTTACCTGAACTTGAGTTGGAAACCGTTAAACAGCCTGACTTGTTACCTGAAGGGTGGATTTACGGTGTATCCCGACCGGAAAGTAATCGGTTCGGGAGTCACGAAAGTAGAAGGAAATAAATGGTATGATCTTGCTTTGCAGCTACGTTTTACCTTTTGAGATCGTTTATTCCGGTTTGTTTTTGGCATGCAACAAATGCATGATTTCTTCATCCGTCAATTTTTTCACGTTTGTGATGATCATATTCTCATGTAAGAAATTACCGTATTGATTACATTCGTCGATAATTCCTGCGAAAAGGGGTTGAAGCTCTGTTTTCAGAGGAAGGAGCAACAGCATCACGGCATAATTCCCTTTAAATTCCGTAGATTCGATACAGCCTTGAGCATTGTTAATGGCTGTTTCTGCTTCATTTTTCAGCGTATTTTGCTGAAAAGAGGGTAAGTCGCCGGGAATGCGGTAAAAAAACACACAGAAATACCGCAATAATAACCCTTGACCTCCCAGCCCTGTAGAGATAAACACACCGGGATCGTCCAGCAGAGTCGATTGTAATAACATTCTGGATTGTTGGAGCGCTATAATCGCCCATTTTTTTAAGGGAGTGTCTTGTTTCGAAAAATTTTCGATAGCACGGTATACCGAAACATCGTCCAGAGTTGCCAATACGACCAGCATTTTCTTTTTGATTTCCGGGTCGATCGTATCGTCATAGAGGTCATTGATGTTTTCCAGGTATTGTTTGCTTGTTTTTTGGTAGTTTTCAGTTCGTTTACTGAGTAAGTTTACCATTTCGAAGTATTCTTTCTGCACCTTGATATCCACTTCTTCCTCCAGGATGCTGAGGTTGGAGCCGGCCATGGCCAGTAATTGATCGATATCTTCTATTTTCTTTCCCTGTTTACTCATGTTCGATGTATTTCTCAGACAAATTTAAGCTATTCCATATAAAAAAAGCTGCCCTCGGAGCAGCTTTTTTTATATCTGTAAAGAATTAGGCCTTGTGTCTGCGTTCATCAGATACGGTCAGCTTCTTTCTTCCTTTTGCTCTTCTTCTGGCTAATACTGCTCTACCTCCGGCAGTTGCCATTCTTTCTCTGAAACCGTGTTTGTTTCTTCTTTTGGTGTTTGAGGGTTGAAATGTCCGTTTCATTGTAAAATATATTTTAGCATTATTTTCTCACTTCGGACTGCAAAAGTAGGGATTTTTTTGGTGTCTCCAAAAAAAAGTTACTTTTTTTTACCTGATTACTTGTAACTAAGCCTTGGCTGGTCTCGTATTATTACTGAAAGATGAAAAAGAAGTCTGAAAATTTGTTTTTATAAATCAAATTATTAACTTTAAGAGCGATTATCCTGATATGAGACAGCTTAAGATTACCAAGCAAATTACGGGGCGCGAGTCGTACTCCATCGAGAAATATCTTCAGGAGATAGGTAAAATCCATGTTTTATCTCCCGAAGAAGAAGCCGATTTGGCAAAAAAAATCAGAAGTGGAGACCGGGCGGCAAGGGAAAAACTGGTATTGAGTAATCTGCGGTTTGTCGTTTCTGTCGCGAAACAGTATCAAAATCATGGGCTGACTTTAGGTGATCTGATCAATGAAGGAAATGTCGGATTGATCAAAGCGGCCGAATGCTTCGACGAAACCAAAGGATTCAAATTTATTTCTTACGCTGTATGGTGGATTCGTCAGTCTATCCTTCAGGCAATAGCTGAAAATGCCCGGCTTATCCGGTTGCCATTGAATAAGATCAGTACGATCAATAAGGTGAATCGGTGTTATACTTTGTTGGAACAAGAGTTCCAACGCGAACCGACAGAAGAAGAGATTGCAGAGAAAATGGATATGACGCCTGAAGAGGTAAAGGAAAACATGAAGATCGCCACGAAGCCGGTATCTATGGATGCTCCTTTGACGACCGATGAAGAATCTATTTCCCTCTACGATGTATATATCGCTCCCGATCCTTCTATCCAGGCTCCTGAAAGTTCACTGAATCAGGACTCACTGAAAACCGATATCGAACGTTCGTTCGCTGCTTTGTCGGTACGTGAAGCTACTATTTTAAGTATGTATTATGGCCTGAACGGATATTCCTCGATGTCACTCGAAGAAATCGGAACGAAATTAGGTTTGACGAGTGAAAGAGTCAGACAGGTGAAGACTAAAGCGATCCGGAAATTGAAAGAGGTGAAGAACAACAAACGGCTGAAGACCTATTTGTAAAATAAGGATAGAATCAGGGATGAAAGATAAGCTTTCATCCCTGGTTTTTTTTAGAAGAATGCGGTGTAGATCACTACCAATAAGATACAGATGATATAAGCACAAATATTGAATACTTTGTCTGTTTTAAACATATCGGCAGTCAGTTTGATCGCTTTCGGATCATCATCTGCGGGATTACTGCTCAGGCTGACCATAAAGATCACTACAATCGTCAACAAGGTTGCGTAGAACATTTGGTCCATGAACGGCATCTCGAGTGGTAAGAGTTTAAAGATCAGAGCGATTGGAATGGAACAAAGTACACCCCAGATCGCTCCTTTGTTCGTTGCTTTCTTCCAGAACAATCCCATTAAGAATACAGCCAAAATACCCGGGCTTACCAAACCGGTATACTCCTGAATGTATTGGAACATCTGATCGATACCTCCCAATAGCGGGGCCAGACATACGGCTATGATCAAGGCGATACCGGCTGTTAAACGGCCTACGTTGACCAGTTTTGTTTGCGAAGCTTCGCGATTGATATATGGTTTATAGATATCCATCGTAAAAATGGTGGAAGTTGAATTCAGCATAGAAGCCAGCGAAGAAACGATCGCTGCAGCTAAGGCGGCTAGTACCAGGCCTTTCACACCGACGGGAATGAAGGTACTGATCAGCCAGGGATAAGCATTGTCATTGTTCAATGCGGTAGAACCTGCAATTTCGAAAGCACTTCTGGCGCCGTACAGGTCTTCGGAATACATTACCCAGGCAACGATTCCCGGAATAACTACGATGAAAGGAATCAACATTTTCAGGAAGGCTGCAAAGGCGATACCCCGTTGTGCTTCTGTCAGTGATTTGGCTGCCAGGGTACGTTGGATGATGTACTGGTTGAAGCCCCAGTAGTATAGGTTGGCTACCCACAGTCCACCGATCAATACATAGATACCCGGAAGATTGTTGAACTCCTTGTTATCGCGGGAGAGTACCATATCGAATTTATCACTGGCAGCATCGGCGATGTGAGAGATTCCATTCAGGATTCCTCCGTCGGGAGTGACGTAATGCAAGGCGATTAAGGTTGTAATAATACCACCGATGACTAGCAGAGCAACCTGAATGACATCTGTCCAGGCTACAGCCGATAATCCGCCATATAATGAGTAAGCTGCTGCAAAAATAGCCAGCGCGATAATAGCCGGAACGATCATACTGCCATCTCCAACACCTACAATCGTGTCGATGGCTTTACCACCCAGGAATAATACAGAAGTCAGGTTGACAAAAACAAAGAGAGCGATCCAGAATACAGCCAGGATGGTCTTCAGATTGGTCGAAAACCGTTTTTCCACAAATTCCGGAATCGTGTAAATCCCTTGTTTGATAAAAATCGGCAGGAAGAATTTTCCAACGATAATCAAGGTCAGAGCTGCCATAAATTCATAGGAAGCAATAGCCAGACCTCCGGCAAAACCTGAACCGGACATACCGATAAATTGTTCTGCTGAGATGTTGGCGGCAATCAGAGAAGAACCGATAGCCCACCAAGGCAATGCTTTACTGGCCAGGAAGTAGTCCTCGGCAGTTTTGGTGTGTCCTTTTTTAGTCCGTGATACCCACAGACCTACACCCACTAGTAGAATCGCGTATATTCCGACGATTACGAAATCAATTATATGAAAACTTGGATTCATAATAAAATTTTATGTGATTATTAATTTAATTTACGTGCTCCTTCATCGATGTCGGCGATATAAAATGTGGCTTCCAGATGGGTTTTGTCCTTGTAGATTTTCCCTACTTCCCGGATATAACGATCGACCTGTTCTTCTTGAATCAGCGTTACGGTACAGCCACCGAAGCCGGCACCGGTCATCCGTGATCCTAAAACTCCTTCCAGCTGCTGACCTTCTTCAGCCAGGGTATCTAATTCGATCCCTGTCACTTCGTAGTCGTCTTTCAGCGATCGGTGGGAGGCATTCATCAATTGCCCGAATGTTGTCAGTTTACCTGCTTTTAAGGCATCGATGGCTTGTTTGACTCTGGCATGCTCGTGCACAGCATGTTTTGCTCTGCGGTAAACGATCGGGTCGGAAATCGAAGTACAATACTGCCCGAATTCGGTGGGCGTCAATTCACAGAGGAAAGTGATCGGATGCCGGCTTGAAATAGAAGCGACCGCCTGTTCACATTCGCTTCTCCGTTCGTTGTACTTAGAATCTGCTAATCCTCTTTTTTTATTGGTATTGGCGATGACGAGCTTATATCCTTCCATATGTAAAGGGACATACTCGTATTTCAGGCTGGCACAATCCAGAGCGATCGCGTGATTGGCTTTGCCCATGCCGACAGCAAACTGATCCATAATTCCACAGTTGACCCCGACGTAATCGTTTTCAGCTTTTTGCGAAATTTTGACCAGCTCGGTCATATCGAGGTGTACCTTCGTGACATCGTTCAGCATCACTGCTGTGACTACCTCGATAGAAGCTGAGGAAGAAAGACCTGCTCCATTCGGAATGTTTCCATAGTACAAAAGATCGTACCCCCATACGTCGGAGCCCCGTTCTGCAAATTCTTTCATCACGCCGATCGGATACTTGATCCAGGCGGTAGGTTTGTCTTCGAAAGCGTTTGCATTAGCGGTGTAAGAACGATCCATATTTACACTCGAAAAACGATTTTGACGGTCTTCACGCTTCGCTATCAAAAGATAGGTCCCGAAGCTCAACGCACAGGGAAAGACCAGCCCTCCGTTGTAATCCGTGTGTTCCCCGATAAGGTTCACCCGGCCCGGAGCAAAGTAGGTATGCTCCGCTCGTTTCCCATAGATTTCTTCAAATCTATGTTCTAATTCTAGTGTGTTCATATTTATTGTTAGTTGTGTTCTGCTCTATATGCTCTGCACGCAAATATTCGGACAAAAATATAACATTTTTTTTAGTAGCACAACTTAAACTGTTAAGAATGGTAAGATATACACGCTATATCTTTTCATTATTGATGGTGATTTTTCTCTTTTTTATTAAAGGAAATTAATATCTTTGCGAACAGTTAGTAAGAAATTAGTTATTTTTTGTTTTAAAGTGTAAGGGATTGGTAGAGTAATTGGAATAAATAGAAGTATTTACGTATGAAACCACAGATCTATATATTGAAAAATACGCACCTCGAAGTACATATTTCTACTTTAGGGGCAACTTTAACCCGCATGCTGACGAAAGATTTGCAGGGAAAGGTTGTAGATGTGTTGCTGGGTATGGAAAAGGCCGAAGATTACGAATCGCCGGAATATATTGCTAGCGGAGCTTATCTGGGAGCGATAATCGGACGTTATGGGAATCGGATTGCCCGGGGAAGATTTGAGATCGACGGTGTAAAATATCAGTTGGCGATAAATAATGGTGAAAACCATCTGCATGGAGGATTGTGTGGTTTCGATAAAAAGATCTGGAACGTCGGACAAGCCGGTACAGATTCGCTGACGTTGACTTATTGCAGTCCCGACGGCGAAGAAGCCTATCCGGGAACACTACAGGTGAAAGTCGGGTTTTCGCTGCAGGAGAAAGCTTTACGAATCGATTATGAAGCTGTTACCGATAAAAAATGTTTTGTCAATCTGACTCACCATCCTTATTTTAACCTGAATCCGGAGGCTGCCGATATTAAACGACATACCCTGAAATTATATACCGACCGCTATTTAAAGACCGACGATTTGATTCCGGACGGGACTTTTGTTACGGCTACCGGAGATTATGATTTCACTTCGCCGGCATCTTTACAAGGTGTGATCGGAAACCAGGGAGGACTGGACGACTGTTTTGTATTCAACAATTCCGGGAAACTGATTCGAATGGCAGAACTTTTTGATGATCAGACAGGTATAAAACTTTATGTATGTTCCGATTATCCGGGAGTGCAAGTGTACACGGGAAAATTTCTGAATGTAAAGCAGGCTAAGGATGGTAAACAATACGGACCTTATGCCGGAGTAGCTCTGGAAGCTCAGTTCTGGCCCGATTCTCCCAATCATCCTGAGTTTCCGTCTACACTTTTAGTGCCGGGAGAAATTTATCGGAAAACGACCATTTATGGTTTTGAATGAATTTGAGTGATTCAAATAATATTTTATTAAAACTGTTTATAACCTACAATTATGGGAAAATATGAATTAAACAAAAACCTTGCACAGATGTTGAAAGGTGGAGTGATCATGGATGTGACTAATGCAGAGCAGGCAAAAATTGCTGAGGCAGCAGGAGCTTGTGCCGTAATGGCATTAGAGAGAGTACCGGCAGATATCCGTCGTGACGGTGGAGTTGCCCGGATGTCCGATCCGCAGATGATCAAAGCCATTCAGAAAGCTGTTTCTATTCCGGTGATGGCCAAAGTGAGAATCGGTCATTTTGTGGAAGCTCAGATATTGGAAGCCATCGGTATCGACTTTATCGATGAAAGTGAAGTATTGACGCCTGCCGACGAACTTTATCATGTAGATAAAACAGCCTTCAAAGTGCCGTTCGTATGTGGAGCACGTAATTTGGGTGAAGCTTTACGGCGTATCGGTGAAGGGGCTGCTATGATTCGTACCAAGGGAGAAGCTGGAACCGGAAATGTCGTTGAAGCGGTGACTCATATGCGCCAGATCAACGATGATATGCGGCGGGTGAAAAATGCCGGAATGGAAGAATTGATGAGTCTGGCAAAAGAATTCGGAGCTCCTTATGAATTAGTGAAATATGTACACGAAAATGGGAAATTACCTGTCGTGAATTTTGCTGCCGGTGGTATCGCCACTCCTGCCGACGCTGCCTTGATGATGCAGTTGGGCTCCGAAGGGGTATTCGTAGGTTCCGGAATCTTCAAATCCGGTGATCCGGCAAAACGGGCAAGAGCTATTGTTCAGGCTGTTACCTATTATAACGATCCGGTGAAATTGGCAGAACTGTCGGAAAACCTCGGAGAGGCTATGTCAGGACTCGAGATTAAAACATTGGAGAATAAATATGCTGAGAGAGGTTGGTAAATCCGATATATCCATTTAAACTCAGTAACTTTTTACATGAAAATAGGAATTTTGGGTTTTCAGGGTGCTGTCATCGAACACCAGCGACACATCGAACAATTGGGGCAGGAAGCTGTCGTTGTCCGCTATACGGAACAATTGGCCGAGATCGATGGTATTATTTTACCCGGAGGGGAGAGTACTACCATGGGAAAATTACTAAACAGGACCGGAATGATGGAACCGCTCCGTGAAAAAATTCAGCAGGGGATGCCGGTTTGGGGTACGTGTGCAGGCATGATCCTGTTGGCAAAGGAGTTGGATCAGGATCCGGTTGTGCATTTGGGAATGATGGATATCACGGTCAGACGGAATGCTTACGGTACGCAAATCGATAGTTTCGATACTCAGGTGGTGATTTCGGAGGTAAGCGATGAACAGATTCCGCTGGTATTTATCCGGGCTCCTTATATTGTCCGTACAGGAGAACGAGTAAAAGTATTGTGTGAAGTGGAAAGACATGTCGTCGCTGCCCGCGAAAAGAATATGCTGGCGACTTCTTTTCATCCGGAGTTGACCGGAAATGCCGCATTTCATCAGTACTTTATCGGTATGTGTAGCGGTAAGTAAAAAAGCCTGTTCCCTTTCTGAAAATATTCGTTTCGGCAGGGAACAGGATTTTTTATTTTTGTTGTACTAATTCTTCGATGGTAAGCGTAGCTGTACCGATTTTCTTCACGACGATACCTGCTGCAATGTTGGCTGTTCTCATCGCTTCGCTGATTTCAAAACCTGCCGCCAGGCAAAGTCCGAGTGTCGCTACGACAGTATCTCCTGCACCACTGACGTCGAAAACTTCTTCGGAATGGGTCGGGATATGAATGGGGGGAATGGGACCGATCAGGCTCATGCCTTTATCACTGCGGGTGACTAATAAGGCGGTCAGATGATTGTTCGTAATCGCTTCCCGGGCTGCTTTTTCAATGGCCCGGTCGGTATTGGGTACCGTATAACCGACGATATCACTCAGCTCTTTAACGTTGGGAGTGACGATATCGGCGCCTGAATATTTCTCCCAGTTTTTCCCTTTGGGATCGATAATGACTTTTTTATCGTATTTGTGAGCTAACTTAATCAGATAACGGCATAAATCTTCGGATATCAAGCCCTTGCCGTAATCTGAGATCACCAGGATATCGTATTCCGGTAAAATCCGGCTGATCGTGTCCCGGAATAGCTTTTTATTGTCCGCATTCAATTCGCTTTTATCTTCATAGTCTACCCGGACGATTTGCTGTTTTCCGCCGATAATCCGTGCTTTGGTGATTGTCGGGGAGGAAGTTTTCAACAGAAAGGTGTCGATATTTTTGTGGCGGCTGATCCGTTCGATTTCTTTACCGAAAAGATCATGGCCGATAACACCACATAATAAACTATGTCCTCCCAGACTGACAATGTTGTTGGCGACATTCGAAGCACCTCCCAACCGGGATTCTTCTTTTTGAATGTTGACGATGGGGACCGGAGCTTCCGGAGAGATACGGTCTACTTTGCCGAAATAATATTTATCCAGCATGACATCTCCGACAATCAGAATTTTACTGTTTGAAAAATCTAACATCTTAGGCTAATTTATTCGACACCTCCGAATTCCATCAGGTAGGCTTTTATGAAACCGTCGATTTTACCATCCATGACTCCGCCGACATCGGAGGTCTGAAAATTAGTCCGGTGATCTTTTACCCGGCGGTCATCGAAAACGTAACTCCTGATTTGTGAACCCCACTCAATTTTTTTCTTATTACTCTCGATCTTCTGTTGTTCTGCCATCCGTCTTTGTAATTCCATATCATACAACATAGAACGCAACAGACGCATAGCGTTTTCACGATTGTCCAGCTGAGAACGGGTTTCGGTATTTTCAATCAGGATTTCGCGGGTTTCACCGGTATCCGGATCTTTGTAATTGTAACGTAGGCGTACACCCGTTTCTACTTTATTTACATTCTGTCCGCCGGCTCCTCCCGAACGGAAAGTATCCCAACTGATATCCGCTGCATTGATGGCTATCTCTATTGAATCATCCACCAATGGTGTCACGAATACAGAAGCAAAAGAAGTCATTCGTTTACCTTGGGCATTGAAAGGAGAGACCCTGACTAAACGATGGACGCCGTTTTCACCTTTCAGGTAACCGTAGGCAAAATCGCCTTCCAGCTGCAACGTAACCGTCTTGATTCCGGCTTCATCGCCTTCCTGAATGTTACTGACCGTCAATTTGTAGTTATTGGCTTCTGCCCAGCGCATATACATTCGCATCAGCATGGAAGCCCAGTCCTGACTTTCTGTTCCACCGGCACCGGAATTGATTTTAAGGATGCAGCTCATCTGATCGGCTTCACCCCGTAACATATTCTTTAATTCCAGCTTTTCCACCAATTGCAGGGTTTCTGCATAGTGGGTGTCCACCTCTTCTTCGGTAGCTTCGCCTTCTTTGGCGAAGTCAAAGAGGACGTTCAGGTCGTCTACCGAACGGGATACAGCTTCACAGCCTTCTATCCAGCCTTTCAATTCGCGTACCTGTTTCATCACCTTTTCCGCTTGCTTCGCATCGTTCCAGAAATCAGGAGCTTGGGTACGCATTTCTACTTCTTCGAGCTCTATTTTTTTACGATCGATGTCAAAGATACCTCCTCAGAGCGCCACTGCGTTCTTCAACTGCTTTCAGTTGATCTGTTGTTATCATAATATCGTTTTTTTTTGTGTGTGTATATTTTATGCTGCATATCATCCGGTATGCAGCATAAAATGAATTATTATTTCCCGGCTTTGTCCGCCGTATCCTTCATCAACGGTTTATCGGGAGAAATATGTGAAGGATTATATAATCTCAATACTTTGTCCTGCAATTCCTGTGCCAGTTCTTTTTGTCCTGCCTGGGTGGCAAAAGCCAATAATTGCTTGATCACTTCGATGCTGAGTCTTTCCTCTTGTTGTATACTCGGAGTATTGGCAAATTTCGGCTCGAGTGAATTGGCATATTTCAACATCTGATAGTTGTTCGTTGCCAGTTCGTTGAGCAAGTGGTTCGCCTTTTCGGTTTCTCCCAGTTCGTAATACATCGGTATATAGAACAGCATACTATTGTCTGCCGGTACCTGATACAGTGGAATTTCTTCCAATGACTTATCCAGAACGGCGACCGCTTCGGCTTGTTTACCTTCGTCATACAGTTTCTGGGCCAACCGAAGGAAGGTATTCCGGTATTTCATGACGGCGATGGTCTGATCGTGGAAGAAGTCGATGTTTACTTTCGGATCTTTGATATTTCCCCATTCGAATTTATTCATGATATTATCGTAGAGGATATCGCTGTCGATCCGTCCGTAATCATAGAATTCGGCTTCTTTCGTTTCGATAGGTACGACGCGGTAGGCCGCCCCTTCGAGCTGGAAGTATTTTTCCAATCCCATATAGGCATCCGAACCCATACCGATTCCGAAATATACCGGACGTTCCCAGTTGTTCGTCGATAAAATATCCAGGACCATCAGTTGTGATTTGGTCAAGCCTTGCATCGGCAAATGCAGTCTCAGGTCTTTGACGATCTGATCTGCATCCTGGGGTTTAACCGTCCCATTGGCGATTACTTTGGCCGAATCTACCGGAAGGATAACGTTACGTGTCGGTATAAAATCGAGTTCCTTGATATATCCCTGTAATTTTGTCTGAGGCAGGTCGCTGGCGACAAACTCCATGACATCTTTCAGGTTTCCTTCTTTGAACTGATCCCTGATCAATACATAGTCCCGTTTCCCATCCCGGTATTGTTCATGAGTGAACGAAATCGGCACTCCGGAAGATTCATAAGCTTTCCGTTTCATCTGGTCGATATACCAGGAACCGGATAACAAACTTAAATTGACGACCCGGACATCCCGCCGTACTCCTTCCACTTCTTGTACATACCACAGTGGGAAAGTATCGTTATCTCCATAAGTAAATAAAATTGCATTCGGAGCACACGAATTGAGGTAATTACGGGCATGGGCTGTCGTGGCATAACGGGCATGACGGTTGTGGTCGTCCCAGTTTTGGGCGGCCATATTGACCGGAATGGCGAACAGACAGACCGTAGTAACGGCAATGGCCGATACCCGTGGATCTATATTTTTGATCTTTTTATTCAGAAATTCCCAGATAGAAAGCACACCCAGGCCGATCCAGATGGCATAGGCATAGAAAGAACCTGCATAAGCATAGTCCCGTTCCCGGGGTTCCATCGGAGTCTGATTTAAAAAGACGATGATGGCTATACCGGTCATGATGAACAAGAGCATGACTACCCAAAAATCCTGTTTTCCGGTTTTCCCCTTCCGGTATTGATAAAACATCCCTAACAGACCGAGCAGAAAAGGCGACATATAATATTTATTGTTTGCTTTTTCATTTTTCAAATTGTCGGGTAATTCATCCTGATTTCCCAGGCGTAATTCATCCAGAAATTTAATGCCGGTGATCCAGTTGCCGTGCATGATGTCGCCATATCCCTGGATATCGTTTTGGCGTCCGGAGAAATTCCACATGAAATACCTCCAGTACATATGCCCTAACTGATAATTGAAGAAATAACGCATGTTATTACCGAAACTCGGGCGGGTGATGGTCTCGCCGTTGACCGTATAGGTCGGACCGTTGTTTCTTCCTGCCCAAGCCTGGTATTGATTGGCAAAGTTGGGCCGGGTATCGCTGTACATACGTGGGAAGAAACCACAAAACCGTTTGTCGTATTCATAGATGGTTTTGTTACCGATTTTTTCATAGACCCCGGTTTCTTTGTTCTGATAATAGATCGGTTCGCCCTCCTTCGTCCCTACTTGGGGAGCATTGAAATACTGGCCGTAGAGTAAAGGAGCGTCACCGTATTGGTCACGGTTGATGTATGACAATAAAGAGAATACATTGTCAGGGCTTCCTTCGTCGATAGGAGGATCGCTTAATGAACGGATAACGATCATCGAATAAGAAGAATAACCGATCAGAATCACCATAAAACAAGTCAGGATGGTATTCCAGACAGGCATCCCTTTTTTCAGCGTATAACGGATACCCCAGACTAAAGCCCCGATAATCAGTAATACATAGATGATCACTCCGGTATTGAAAGGAGCCCCCATTCCGTTGACGAAAGTCAGCTCGAACCAACCGGCTACTTTGATCACGCCCGGAATGATTCCGAAATTAACTACACCCAGGATAAATACCGAAAGAATGCCTGTTTTGATAAATCCCCGTACGGTGGGTGTATATTTTTTGAAATAATAAACAAACACGATTGCCGGGATTGCCAGCAAGTTCAATAAGTGTACTCCGATAGACAGTCCGATCAGGTAAGCGATCAGGATCAGCCAGCGGTTGGCATAACGTTCGAAAGCGACATTTTCCCATTTCAGGATAGCCCAGAAAACTACCGCAGTAAATAAAGAAGACATCGCATACACTTCGCCTTCTACGGCTGAGAACCAGAACGTATCTGTGAAAGTATAAGTCAAAGAACCGATCAGCGAAGCTCCTAATATCGCAAACATTTGTCCCATAGTCATTTCTTCACCTTCTTTTACAATAAGCTTACGGGCCAGGTGAGTGATCGACCAGAACAGGAATAAAATGGTCAGCCCGGAACAAATGGCCGACATACAGTTGATCATATAGGCTTGGGTATCTGCCGATGGAGCAAATATCGCAAACAACCGCGAAATAATCATAAATAACGGTGCTCCGGGGGGATGTCCCACCTGTAAGCCCACAGACGTGGTGATGAACTCTCCGCAATCCCATAGGCTGGCCGTTGACTCAGCTGTGAGTATGTAAGTCATACTCGCGATAACGAAAGTGACCCAACCGGTAACCCTGTTAATCAGCTTGAAGCTTAAATTAGGATGATCTTTGATTTTATACATATTCATTAATTAAGATAAATTTGCGATTATTATGTGCGTAAAAAATCATTATTTCCTCCGTTTTGAAGCTTTCTTGCCCTTGGGGCGTATTTGAATAAATAGACATAAAGTGTTAAGTGTCTGGTTATCAAAAGATGACTTCGTAACGAAACAACTAATGAAGCACGAAAATAATTATTTTACTCGAATTTTCCTCATTTTTTTTGTTGGAAAAAAAAAAGGTCATATATTTGCACCGTCAAAAATGACACTATCAATGATTGTCCCATTGTGTAATGGCAGCACAGCAGGTTTTGGTTCTGTCAGTCCAGGTTCGAATCCTGGTGGGACAACACTTGATTGCCCAAGTGGTGAAATTGGTATACACGCTAGTTTCAGGTACTAGTGGCCTCACGGCCGTGTAGGTTCGAGTCCTATCTTGGGCACCAATTCAATTAAGGTTTACGATTTTAGATTGTAGATTATTTCCTGAGTAATCGTAAATCAAAATCAGCGGTCGTAAACTAAAAGTGTTCTTTTAAATGCCCGAATGGTGAAATTGGTATACACGCTAGTTTCAGGTACTAGTGGCTTCACGGCCGTGTAGGTTCGAGTCCTATTTCGGGCACCGACTTTGAAATTTACGGTTTCAGATTATTTCTAAAATAATCTGAAACGTAAAGGATTGGCCCAGGTGGTGAAATTGGTATACACGCTACTTTGAGGTGGTAGTGGTCGAAAGGCTGTGCAAGTTCGAGTCTTGTCCTGGGCACTGAAATAGATGAAGACATGAAAAACCGTTGTATTTACAGCGGTTTTTTTTGTTTTCTGAAATTTTCGGAAACTTTGGGAAATTCGTAAAAAATTTCAACATTTGTTTTGACAAAAGTCTGCTTAGAAGCAGCTGTTTTTTAGGGTAAAAAGATTTCAATAACAGATAAAGTGAATCAGTTGATAGAGCAAAAGTTTCTGGCTTTATTCGAACAGCAATGGGGGAAGAAAGCCGACCGGACCGAGATGTTACCGGCTTCCGGGTCTGCACGTAAATATTGGCGTATATATTGGAACGGGGAGTCGTGCATTGCGGCCTGGAATCGAAATGTGGAAGAAAATCGCTTGTTTATCGATTTTTCCCGGCATTTTGCAGAGAAAGGATTACATGTGCCGCAAATTTATGCGGTATCGGAAGATCGGAAGGTCTATCTACAGGAAGATTTGGGTACGCAAACTTTATTGGACGTGGTCGGGCAGGAGCGAAAAGGAGATAGTTTATCGGAGCATTCGATGCAACTTTACCGGAAATCTTTGTCCGAATTATTGCGGTTTCAGTTGATCGGGGGACAGGGACTGGATTATGCCCGTTGTGTCCCACGTCCTGTATTCGACCGGCAGTGTATCCTGTGGGACCTGAATTATTTTAAGTATTGTTTTCTGAAATTGGCAGGAGCGGATTTTTCAGAGCAGGCGCTCGAAGATGATTTTGTCAGGCTGACAGATGCTTTGGTTCAGGAACCTGCGGATAGTTTTATGTTTCGTGATTTTCAGTCGCGGAATATTATGGTCAGAGCCGGAGAGGTTTGGTTTATCGATTATCAGGGAGGACGGCAAGGGGCTTTACCTTATGACGTAGCTTCGTTATTGTATGATGCTATCGTAGCGATTCCTGATGAACAACGGGAAGAGTTACTGGATGGATATATCTGCGGATTACAGGCTTACCGGACGGTGGAGCCGGGACTATTCCGTCATGCTTTTTATCGTTTTGTATTGGTACGGCTGTTGCAGGCGATGGGGGCTTTCGGGCTTCGGGGACTTTACGAAAGAAAACCGCATTTTATCGATTCGATACAACCCGGTCTGCACAGCATTGACCGGCTTTTCCAGTCCGGTAGGCTGGGTGCCGATTATGCCGAAATCAGGCGGGTTTGCAGGCAATTGCTCGAATAGCTCCTAGGCTTCGGTTTGGAGTTTATGGAATACTTCCCGGAGTGAAGGATAGGTCTGGTGCGATAGCTGGGAGAGATTGTGTATCGGATACCAGAGCACTTCTTCGATATCCTCTTCGGTCTGAGGAATAAAAGATTGACCTGAAGGGGCAGACATCCGATACCAATATGTTTTTTTCAGGAACCAACTTTCATTCCGGTAATAAATATGGAGGGTGGTGTCTAAAGGAGACAGAATACTTACTTGTTTTAACCCGCATTCTTCTTCTACTTCCCGGACGGCACATTGTTCCATCGTTTCTCCATATTCCAGATGGCCTTTGGGTAGGTCGATCATTCCTAATCGTTTGATGACCAATATATCGGAATTTTGTATGACTGCTCCTCCTCCGGCTTTGACATAGGTGAAACAAGACTTGAAAATAGTAAACAAATCCTCCGGATCTTCATCATAAAGTACGGCTTTGAAAGGGATGCCTTTTTCCAGAGTTTGGTAAATGAAATTTTTCGTGGTCATAAAATCCCGGTGCACCCAACGGATATCCCCTTCTTTTAGTAAATTCTGATTATCGGTCAATAAAAAACAGCTCTCTTTAAAAAATACTTTATACATTTGCAAAAATTCTAGTATTTAACAATACAAAAATAGATAAAAATGAATACAGTTGCAGAAAAAGTGGCATCCTATTTATTGGATATTAAAGCAATTAAATTGGAACCTACTCATCCGTTTACCTGGGCTTCCGGATGGAAATCCCCGATCTATTGTGATAATCGGAAGACGTTGTCTTATCCTGAAGTTCGTTCATATATCAAAGAACAATTTGCAGCATTGATCCGGGAGAAATATCCGCAGGCAGAGGTGATTGCCGGGGTTGCTACCGGAGCTATTGCACAGGGGGTGTTAGTTGCTCAGGAATTGGGATTACCCTTTATTTATGTGCGATCTTCAGCTAAGAGTCATGGTTTGGAAAATCTGATCGAAGGTGAGTATAAAGCAGGGCAAAAGGTCGTAGTCATCGAAGACCTTATTTCAACCGGTGGTTCTAGTTTACAGGCTGTCGAAGCTTTGCGGAATGCCGAATGTGAAGTGCTGGGCATGGTTGCCATTTTTACCTATGGCTTCCAAAAGGCTGAGGATAACTTTAAAAATGCATCCTGTGAACTGACCACTTTAAGTAATTACAATGCTATGATCGATCTGGCTGTGAAAGTGGGATATGTACAGGCTGATCAGGTGGAAAAATTGAAAGAATGGCGATTGAGTCCTGAGACTTATAAATAAGTTAAAAGAGTTATTGAGTTACTGAGTTAAAAGAGTTATTGAGTTGCTGAGTTAAAAGAGTTACTGAGTTACTGAGTTAAAAAGAGTTGCTGAGTAGCTAAAGTGAAAGAGGGGAATAGATTAAGGGGTTGTCGATTCATCGTGTTGGGGAAGGAAATTATTTTTAATGCTAGACTTATAATTTATTAACTCAATAACTCAGTAACTCAGTAACTCAGCAACTCAGTAACTCAATAACTCATCAACTCAATAACTCATCAACTCAATAACTCATCAACTCAATAACTCAATAACTCATTAAATTATGTCGACAACAAAAATTACAAGTGAGATCTTAAAAATAGAGAGTCCTATTCGGGATGTTTATGCATTACTTTCCGATTTCAGCCGGATCGGTCGTTTGGTAGAGATGGCCAAACAAATGGGGATGACTAACGGATTGGAGATGGATAAAATCTCGGAAAAGATCGAATCTACCCGTTTTACAGAAGATGCTTGCTACATAACCTTAAAAGGTATGGGGGAGTTGGCTGTAAAGATCGTGGAGAAAGAAGAACCCAAATTAATAAAATTAGGAGGGGATGGAGCTACACCTTTTGAATTTAATTTATGGATTCAATTGTTGGAGAATGGACCTTACGATACCCGGATGAAGATTACTTTCCAGGGAGAGTTGAATATGGTGATGAAAATGATGCTGAAAGGAAAACTGGAAAAAGGAATCAATCAATTGGGCGAGGGGCTGGCAAAAATCCCTTATAGTTTGTTGAGTAATTCAGGTTTTTAAAACATAATTATTTTGAAAATATCCTCAGGTGTCAGGTGCACAATCGGATATTTTCAAAATAATTTTTATTTTATGCCCTCAATTTCTGGGCATTCACGCGATTCATCTTTTCTTCGGCATAAGCTTTGGTAATCGTAATATTTTTCTTTCCTTGTGAAGGTACTTCAAACATCAGGTCGGTCATAATTGCTTCGCAAATCGAGCGTAAGCCACGGGCGCCAAGGCGGAATTCGATAGCTTTATCGACGATATATTCATAGACATCTTCGTCGAATTTGAGTGTAATCCCATCCAATTCGAACAGTTTGATATATTGCCGGATAATAGCATTTTTAGGTTCTGTCAGAATATTACGTAACGCTGCCCGGTCCAACGGTTCCAGGTAAGTCAATACGGGGAGACGGCCGATGATCTCCGGAATCAACCCGAAAGATTTCAAATCCTGTGGGGCGATATATTGAAGGAAATTCTCCCGGTCGATTTTTTCTGTATTTTGGCTCGCATTAAAGCCGACGACCATCGTATTCATACGGGCTGCGATTTTCTTTTCAATACCATCGAAAGCTCCTCCGCAGATAAAGAGGATATTTTTAGTATTGACAGGGATCATTTTTTGATCCGGATGTTTACGTCCACCTTGTGGAGGAACGTTGACGATAGAGCCTTCCAGTAATTTCAATAGTCCCTGCTGTACTCCTTCGCCGCTCACGTCGCGGGTGATCGAGGGATTATCCCCTTTCCGGGCGATTTTATCCAGTTCGTCGATGAATACAATCCCTTTTTCTGCTGCCTCGACATCGTAGTCGGCTGCTTGCAGCAAACGGGTCAGGATAGATTCGATATCTTCCCCGACATAACCGGCTTCTGTCAGTACGGTCGCGTCTACGATGGTAAAAGGCACATGTAGCATTTTGGCAATTGTTCGGGCCAATAGGGTTTTGCCGGTACCTGTACGACCTACCATAACGATATTGGATTTCTCGATTTCCACTTCGTCGTTACCGGCTTTATGCAAAAGCCTTTTATAATGATTGTAAACGGCAACTGCCAGGTGTTTTTTCGCTTCATCCTGGCCAATGACATATTGGTCCAGAAAAGCTTTGATCTCTATGGGCTTTTTTACTTCGATATGTTCCAGGTTGAGTGTCGATTTACTTTTCATCTCTTCCTGGACGATATCATAGGCTTGTGAAGTACACTCATCACAAATAAAACCGTCCGTCCCCGCTATCAACAAATTAACTTCGTTCCGGTTACGTCCGCAAAATGAACATTTATCCTGCATCTTTTATTACTTTTGGGTCGATAAGAGCTCATCGACCTGCAATTTTCAATTTTATTTTTTAGCTCTGGTTAATATTGAATCGATCATACCGTATTCTTTAGCTTCTGCTGCTGTCATCCAGTAGTCCCGGTCGGAATCTTTTTCTACTTTTTTGTAGGGTTGACCGGAATGTTCGGAGATGATGGTATACAATTCTTTTTTCAGTTTCTGTACTTCTCTGGAAGTGATCTCGATATCCGCAGCCTGGCCTTGTACGCCACTCATCGGTTGGTGGATCATAATCCGGGAATGGGTTAGAGCCGAACGTTTTCCCTTGGTTCCGGCAGTCATCAGTACCGCTGCCATCGAAGCTGCCAAACCGGTACAAATAGTCGCTACATCACAATTGATATATTGCATCGTGTCGTAAATCCCCAAACCGGCATAGATAGAACCTCCCGGGCTGTTGAAATAAAGTTGGATATCACGCCCCGGATCGGCAGTTTCCAAAAACAACAACTGGGCCATAATGATATTTGCCACATCGTCGTCGATGGGTACTCCTAAGAAAATAATCCGATCCATCATCAAACGGGAAAAAACGTCCATGGTTGCAATATTCAGTTGGCGTTCTTCTATGATATTCGGAGTGATATAACTGTTCGTAGCTGTTTGAAACCGATGAAGGTTCAGACTACTGATCCCTTTGTGCTTTATAGCGTATTTTTTGAATTCGTCTTGTGGAAACATAGCTTTTTTATTAGTTTTCAAGGGGCTAAATTACAAAAAAACTATGCAATAGCAAAATCAATGGATATCGATCTTGAAACGGGCGACTTGAAACTTTATCCGGTGAAGCCGCGTATAATCCTATTACAGAATTTTAAATGGACGAGAAATGAGGTTAGTATTGTTTTTTCTTTTGGTTTTGTCGGTATTATGTATGTCTCAGACAATTGAACAAAAATGTATCGAGAAGCCGATTTATGAGCTGTCGGAAAATGGGAAAGGTAAAATTGTAGGTTCGATCGAAGTGAAAGAACAAGGGAAAGGAATAGCGATTCATGTCGTTGCCTCCGGCTTGAAGCCGGGACAATATGGTTTTCATATGCATGAAAAAAATACGATGAGTAATACCACCGATGACAAGGGGAATACGGTAATAGGTGGAGGACTAGGTGGACACTGGGATCCGGATAATACGCATAAACATGCAGGTCCTCATGGGGATGGACATCGGGGAGATCTGGAAATGTTACAAGTCGGGAAAGAGGGAACAGTCGATCAAACCGTGATTTCGACCCGGATACCTTTCAAGGCTGTCAAAGGGAAGGCTTTCGTTATTCATGCAATGCCCGATAATTTTACGGATCATCCGGTCAATGGAGGAAGCGGTGCCCGTATGTATGCTGCCCCTTTTTAGAGATTACAACGATTATTTTTAACACTGATAAGTTTTTTCACCAGGAACAGTATGGATCACTTTTGCAACCTGGTTGCAGGAATCTTCCCTTATTTTTGTATCGAACAAATGATAAAAGAATATGGAAGCTACTTGTCAGCGTTGTGCGCATACACATACTCATGCCGGAGATTGTGGGCATACTCATGATCAGCAAGGAACCGGATTTTTGATCCTTTCGTTTTTACTTCTCGTTGGCGGAGTTATACTGCGTTATCTGCAACTCCCTTTCTGGATGATTCCGGGAGTTGAAGTGCTATGGTTTTTACTGGCCTTTCTTCCGGTCGGATTTCCTGTGATGGTTGAAGTTTGGAAAAGTATACGACAGAAGGATATATTCAATGAATTTTCCCTGATGTTGTTGGCAACGATAGGGGCTTTTTGTATCGGTGAATATCCGGAAGGGGTAGCGGTGATGCTTTTTTATTCGGTGGGAGAGAGAGTACAACATCGTGCAGTCGACCGGGCCAGAAGGAATATCAGGCGTTTATTGGATGTCCCTCCTGAAAAAGCTTTGGTTTTACGGCAAGGGAAAGAACAGTCGGTTTTCCCCGGTGAGGTTGAGGTTGGAGAGATGATCATGGTAAAACCCGGAGAACGGATTCCGCTCGATGGATTGTTACAGGAAGAATATGCTCTTTTCGATACCTCTGCCTTGACTGGAGAGAGTCTGCCCCGGACTATAAATCGTGGTGAAGAGGTATTGGCAGGAATGATCGTCTCTGGTCAGGCGATAAGATTGAAAGTGACTAAGCCTTACGAACAAAGTGCTTTAGCCCGGATACTGGCTTTGGTTCAGGATGCTTCTGAACGAAAAGCCCCGGCAGAACTTTTTATCCGTCGCTTTGCCCGTATTTATACTCCTGTGGTATTTTTGTTGGCCTTATCGATTATGTTGTTGCCTGCTTTGGTGGCAGCTTTCCATCCCGGATTCGATTATTTTTTCAAAGATTGGGCATACCGGGGACTGGTATTTTTGGTGATTTCCTGTCCCTGTGCCTTGGTGATCAGTGTCCCTTTGGGCTATTTCGGTGGAATTGGAGCGGCTTCCCGGAAGGGGATATTGTTTAAAGGCGGTAATTATCTGGATGCTATTACTCACGTCAATACTGTCGTATTCGATAAAACCGGTACTTTGACTACAGGCCATTTTCAAGTGTCTTCGATGGAGGCGGATACCGTTTCATCGCAAAGGTTGTTAAGTATCCTGTTGACCTTAGAGGAAAAAAGTACTCACCCTGTAGCACAGGCGGTTACCCGTTATGCCCTGCAAGAGGGAGCCGGGAGAATCGGTGTCACGCATTTACAAGAATATCCCGGTTATGGATTAGAAGGTGTGATAGAGGGAAAAAATGTTTTGGTCGGTAATATTCGCTTGTTGACCGATCGGGGAATAACCGTTCCGGCAGGAATTTCCGAGCGTGTCGCTACGGTTGTTGTGTGTGCTATCGCGGGAAAATATGCCGGTCATTTATTGCTTTCGGATACGCTGAAAGCAGATGCTGTCGAAGCTATCGGGCGGCTGAAACAGTTGCATATCGATAATATTCAGTTATTATCCGGCGATAAAAAAGAAATAGTCGCTATCTTTGCTAAGACCTTGGGGATTCGGCATGCACGAGGTGGTTTACTGCCGGAAGATAAAGCGGCTTACCTGGAAAAATTGAATGCAGAGGCCGGTGTTTCTGCCGCTTTTGTCGGAGATGGTATGAACGATGCTCCGGTATTGGCTGTGAGTGATGTCGGTATCGCTATGGGAGGATTTGGGTCGGATGCTGCTATTGAAAGTGCCGATGTGGTTATTCAGACCGACCAACCTTCCAAAGTGGCTACGGCGATTTCGATCGGACGAGCGACCCGACGGATTGTAAAGCAGAATATTGCCGGTGCTATCGGGGTGAAGTCGCTGATTCTAGTTGCCGGTGCTTGTGGATTCGTCACTTTGTGGGCGGCTGTCTTTGCCGATGTCGGTGTGGCTTTGTTGGCTGTATTGAATTCCGTACGTATCCTCAGTAAAAAATTCGAATGATGATAGAGGAAGATTTTTGCTTACATAAACTAGCTCTCCGGGATATCCGGCCGACGGCCATCCGGGTGTTGGTGCTCCGCACTTTGTTAGAGATGAAACAGGCGATGTCGGTCTCCGATCTGGAGGCTCAACTCGATACTGTCGATAAATCCACGATTTTCCGAACTCTGACCTTATTCCTGTCCCACCATCTGATTCATGGGGTGGACGATGGAAGCGGTACGTTAAAATATGCAGTATGCGACGATAGTTGTCAATGTGCGGTCGAAGATCAGCATATGCATTTTTGCTGCGAATGTTGCCATAAAACTTTTTGTGTGAAAAGTATACATATTCCCTCGGTGCAATTGCCACCCGGTTTTATCCAAACCGGTGCCAATTATGTGATTAAAGGCTTATGTGCTGCATGTGCCCTCCGGAAAAAGGAATAGCCTGCGAGGGTGGGGTAGTGAGCTATTTGCGGGGGAAATAAGATGATCTTTCTCGCGCTAATTGATTCGTTGTTTCAATAAAAATATTTCCCGGGACTGTTGTCTGTTGTAGTTAATACGGATAAAGATTTTAGGATATTTATTTCTATGTTTGTGATATTTGCCCAATCGGTTTTTAGGCTTGTTTTTTGTGATGAGGGGGTAGCAGCCGGGTCATAGTGAACGATTGTTTATAGAAGATGAACATGGCGAGTGAAACACCGATGACGAGTGCAAACATAACAAATAAAGTAGTCAGGCCATTGCGGAAGATTTCGACAATCAGTTGTTGTGACTGGGATACATCGTCGCTTTTCATAAAGCGGATGAGGGCAAGTACAGTTTTATAGGCATACATACCTGGGATCATGGGAAGTAGAGCCGGAAAAGAAAATACTTCCGCCGGACACCGGACGAGGCGGGCGGCTAACATACTTAGCATCCCGATTCCGAAAGCTGCAAAGAGTGAAGATATGGTCAGATTCAACGGGGTGTAATGTAATAGGTAGAAACGACAGGCATGGCCGAAAGCTCCCAGTAAGGCTACAACTGAAATAGCACGTTTGGGGGGATTGGAGATAACGGCAAATCCGATGGCGGCAATAGCGGCAAATAATCCGTCGGTGAGGACAGGTAACCAGAATTCGTTGTTCATAATATATCTTTTCCTAAAATTAATAAAGTCATGGATAAGCCGAGAGCGATACAAATAATTAATATCGTGGCATTGATTGTTCTGGATAAACCGACAAGGATGTGACCTTCGAGTATATCCAGGATAGAATTGATCAGCGGTACTCCGGGAATCAGAAACAGGACGCTGGTACCTAGTGCGATATCTTGGGTGGCCCCTAAATTGCAGAATACTCCGAGTGCGGCAGTCAGGGAAGCGATAAAGGAACAAATAATAAAGATGACCATATGGTTCAACTGAAGTTTGGTGAGTTCCTGACGGATAAAAAAGCCGGCCAGGGTGGCGATCCATACCAATCCCATGGCGATCGGATCTCCTCCGAACAAACGGCAAAATGCAGCATTGGCACAGGCAACCAGCAACAGGACCATCCAGCGTGACATACGTGGGGTGTTGACAATGGTATTGAACCGGAGCTGCAGCTCTTGAAGTCCCGGATGGTGGTCATAAGCTTCCCAGCTCAGGGCACTCAGGTCTGATATTGTACGGAAGTTTAAAGCCATTGCTGGAATCCGTCGGACGTAAGTTCGCCGGATGGAGTAGTCTTCGGAATGTTTGACGGTCATGGTGATGTTGCGCTGAAAAATGGTCATATCCACTCCAAAGCCAAAAGACTCGGCGATGCGGGTCACGTTTTTTACAATACGTGAAGTATGGCTGCCGACTGCCATCAGTGTGGTGGCGTAATCCAGCAGAAAATTCGATAATTCCTGTATTTCTTTGCTGTGTTCCTGCATGGCTGCGTTTAAAGTTTGATTTCTGCTAAAATTTCGTCTTTACCAACGATTTGGCCGGTTTTGACACATAAACGACTGATTCGGCCTCTGTGAGTGGCGGTAATGATGTTTTGCATCTTCATGGCTTCAAGTATCAAGAGAGTGTCGCCTTTGTTGATTTCCTGACCGTTATCTACTTGGACGTCCAGTATTTTGCCAGGCATGGGAGATTTGATGATTACTGTCGCCAAGTCGCTTTGACGACTGGCCAGTATTTTTTTCCGTTTCAGAGAGAACGGAGTTTCAACAGAGAAAGTATATGCGACACCGTTGAGCAATATTTCGTATTCATTTTGTTTCCGTGAAACAATTTCTACCGGATAACGCAGTCCTTTATAAGATAAGACCAAAAATCCGTCTGCTTCCTCTATCAGGTCGAGGCGTATATTTTGCCGTTTCAAACTGAAATCATAATTATTCTTTACTGTAAATTCGAATTCCGTTTGTCTGTCGCTGAGAGCGATGTATTTACTGATTTCTTTATTATTCATATTTGGTACTTATAGATTTCTGATTCGTTTGTTCAATACCCAGGGGTCGATTTGTGTGTCGGGACCGATTTCAGGAGTATTTTCGTGTGTGTAGGTATACACGGCGAATAGAGCTGCGAGCAATTCTTCGTGCGGTTCGCGCCAGACCGTCGAATGGAGGCGGGTTTCGATGAAGGAAGTGTCGAAATCACCGTTACGGTAAGTTTCGTTGTGTAATACTGCTTTGCAGAAAGGGATTGTGGTACGGATCCCTTTCACATGGAAACGTTCGAGTGCCGAAAGAGTCCGTTCGATGGCTTGTTCGCGGGTGTCTCCGGTGACGATCAGTTTGGCTACCATAGAATCGAAAAAAGGGGTAATTTCTGAACCGGGGGCAATACCGGTTTCAATGCGGATGTGATTGCCTTGTGGTAAACGAAGTTGACGGATAACACCGATACTGGGAGAAAATCCGGCTTGTACGTCTTCTGCGTTGATCCGGCATTCGATGGACCAGCCGTTGAGATGAATCTGAGATTGACGCAACGGTAATTTCCGGCCCGCAGCGATATTGAATTGTAATTCCACCAGATCGATTCCGGTGATTTCTTCTGTAACCGGGTGTTCCACCTGAATACGGGTGTTCATCTCCATGAAATAGAAATGCTTCTGATGGTCGAGCAGGAATTCCACTGTTCCCAGACTTTGATAGCCTGCCTGTTTTGCCAGTGAGACTGCTGCTGCTGCCATTTTTTTCCGGAGGCGTTCGTCGAGAGCGGGTGACGGGGCTTCTTCCATCAACTTCTGATGTTTACGCTGTATGGAGCATTCCCGTTCGCCCAGATGTACTACATTTCCATAATTGTCGGCTACAATCTGAAATTCGATGTGTTTCGGGTTTTCGAGGTATTTTTCGATAAATACCGAAGGATCGTTAAAGGCTACCTGTGCTTCTGCGGTTGCTATTTTATAAAGTTGTTCGAGTTCATCTTGGTGATGGACAATACGCATTCCTCGTCCTCCTCCGCCCGATACTGCTTTGATAATGACCGGGTAGCCTAGTCGTTTGGCAATTCCCCGGGCTTCGTCGAGGGTATGTACGGCTCCTTGGCTGGCTCCAAGCATGGGGACTCCGCTCTGTGCAGCAATTCCTTTTGCTGCAACTTTATCACCCATAAGTCGGATGACTTCGGGTGAAGGGCCGATAAAGACGATTCCATTATCCCGGCAGCGTTCGGCTAATTCCGCGTTTTCAGACAGGTATCCATAACCTGGATGTAATGAGTCGATCTTATATTCCCGGGTTAGTCCAACCAATCTGTCGATATCCAGAAATTCCGGTATATTCCCATCGGTTTCCGGGAAATCGATCACGGCATCAGCAGCTGATAAATATACAGCTTCGGGTTCTTTGGCTGTACGGACGACATAAGTTTTGATGCCCATGCGCCGGGCTGTACGGGCAATTCGGATGGCTATTTCGCCTCGGTTAGCTATTAAAACTGATTTTATCATATTTATTTCATTATCTTTTTATTTTGTCCCCCTTTTCTTTCGCTTTTATCTTTTTAAAGCGGTATATTTCCATGTTTCCGGCGGGGTAGACTGACTGATTTCTTTTCTAAAGATTTAAGTACCCGGATGATTTTCAGTCGGGTGGCGGACGGGTCGATGACTTCATCGATAAATCCTTTTTCGTTGGCGATATAAGGATTGGCAACTTCCTCCCGGTATTGTGCCAGTAATTCTTTTTTCAAAGCAACGGGATCTTCGGCAGCGGCCAGTTCTTTGTGGTAGAGAATGGCGATTGCCCCTTCGGGTCCCATGACTGCGATTTCTGCTGTCGGCCAGGCAAAGTTGTAGTCGCCACCGATCCCTTTGCTGTTCATAACGATATAGGCTCCTCCGTAAGATTTTCGCAGTACGACGGTGATTTTAGGTACAGTAGCCCGGGTGTAAGCATACAATAATTTTGCTCCATGACGGATAATCCCGGCATGTTCCTGATCAGCTCCCGGCAGGAATCCGGGAACGTCTTCAAGAGTAAGGATGGGAATATTGAAACTATCACAGAAATTGATGAAACGGGCAGCCTTGACAGAAGAGTTCATATCCAAAGTACCGGCCATCACCTGAGGTTGGTTGGCGACGATTCCGGTTACATAGCCTCCGAACCGGGCCAAGCCGATAATGATATTGGGGGCATAGTTTTCAGCTATTTCCAGAAATTTACCTTTATCGGTGATCAGCCGGATGATATTCCGGACGTCATAAGGTTTGTCGGGATCTTCGGGAACAAGGTCTCTGAGACTTTCTTCTATACGGTCCGCCGGATCGTCGGTGGCCAGATAGGGAGCATTCTCGATATTGTTGGAAGGAAGATAGGAAAGCAGCATTTTCACTCCCCGCAAAGTGTTCTCGTCATCGTTGAAAACAAAATCAGCGACTCCTGATTTGACAGCATGTACTGAAGCCCCTCCCAATTCTTCGGGAGAGATGGTCTCATTCAACACTTGTTTAACGACATTGGGACCTGTAACAAACATATAACTGGTTGCGGCAGTCATAAAGATAAAGTCGGTGAGTGCCGGGGAATAAACGGCGCCGCCTGCTGCCGGACCCATGATCACCGATATTTGGGGAATGACCCCGGAGGCCAGTACATTGCGGCGGAAAATACCGGCATATCCGGCCAGACTGGCCACTCCTTCCTGTATGCGCGCTCCTCCCGAATCGATCAGGCCTACAACAGGAGAACCTGTTTTCAGGGCCATATCCTGTACTTTTATAATTTTGGCAGCGTGTACGGAACCCAATGATCCTCCCTGAACATTGAAGTCCTGTGAATAGGCAAATACCTGTCTGCCGTTTATATTTCCAAATCCGGTAATAACTCCGTCTCCATAGGAACGTACTGTTTTACCGAAAGAGGTGGTGGCCGATGGAGAATAAGCATCGACTTCCTCGAAGGTGCCTTCATCAAAAAGAAATTCTATCCGTTCCCGGGCTGTCAGTTTTCCGCGGTTGTGTTGTTTTTCTTCATATGCTTCGCCGTATTGCCGGGCTAAGGCTTCCTGTCTCGCCAGGAATTTTTCAAACGATTTTCTCATGCTAAGTCAGTTTACATCTATTGATTGCTTTATTATTCTGGCAATCTCTTTTTAAGATTCGTAAGTGTAGCCGATTGATAATTACTCGTTAATCATCGATTGTTACCGTTGAGCATGGCTTAAACTTAGCTTTCACAAAATAAAGAATACGCAGGGGTATATTTACCCGGACGGGTGTCGGTCTGATAAGGGCTGACTCTGGCTTTATTCCGCGAAAGCATTGTCAATTCGCTGAGGCAGGTATCCTGACTTTCACCGTTTTAGCCGTCCTTCCCGTCTTATGCTGACAGTGGACATGATTGGCCGAACTTTTATGGTGATTACAGTTGCGCGACAGTCCGTGATTTTCACACGGTTCCCTATTCTCCCCATCGTAATGAGGCACCTGAGCGATCTGATTCACATCTTGTAAAGAACTTCAATGGGACAAAAGTATAAAAAATCTTTTATCCGTTGAAATTTTAATATAGTCTTTCCCTTTTCCTTTGTTTTGTTGTTGATTATCAGTGAGTAAAAATTTGTAACTTCTTGTTTTTATAAGAGGCGGGTCTTTGTTGTCCGGATGATCGTCGATTATTTTTATGCATTCCGTTGTTTTTAATCGATTTTTTACTTCATCGGACGTTGAGAGAGGAGAAGGAAGTTCGGGTGAAGGAGGTGTTATTTTATGATTTTTTAGGAGAGGTTTGTTTCATTGCTGCAATTATTTTTCTCATTTTATTTAAAAATTAAAGAAAAAAAGTAGGAATATAAATTTATTTAGGTACATTTGCGTCGTCATGGTGACTCATCCTCACACGGAGGAATGAGTTGAATAGGGAATCCGGTGAGAATCCGGTACTGTACCCTCAGCTGTATGTTCTTTAAAAAGGGTTTTGCATTCTTATGGTCACTTTTTCCTCCGGGAGAAGGGAAGGCCGCAAAATCCGGAACAAGTCAGAAGACCTGCCTGACCTATAATTGCCAGTTGTTCTGGGGAATAAGGACAAAGGGCATGTGCGTTGTTTTTCACAATTATTTTGGGAAAGGGGATACGGGTGTGTCCTGGAAAACACGAAGGTATAACCTCGTTTAGGGAGGATGTGTAAAGGATGCTTTTTTATTTTTTAAAAAGGCTGGCGCTATCGTTTCCGTAAAGGGAAAGACGTATGTTATATAGCATACGATAGTTGTCCTTTGTGTCTTTTAATTAGAGAAATAATTCTTTAAATATTGTATTATTAATCAATAAAACGCCACTAATTATGATGACCAGAGCTGAGTACATTGAAAGCCTCCGCAGATTGAATCTGAAGGTTTATTTTATGGGTGAGCTGATCGAAAATCCTGTCGACCACCCGATGATTCGTCCTTCTATGAATTCTGTAGCCAAAACTTATGAATTGGCTGAAAAACCGGAATATCAGAATCTGATGACTGTTTATTCACCGCTGATCGGCAAGCGGATCAACCGTTTTTGCCATCTCCACCAAAGCACGGAAGATTTGGTGAATAAAGTGAAAATGCAACGTTTGATGGGACAAAAGACGGCAGCCTGTTTCCAGCGTTGTGTGGGAATGGATGCTTTCAATGCCATTTTCTCTACCACCTATGAGATGGACCAGAAGCTTGGAACAGAATATCACAAGCGGTTCACTGAATATATGAAGTTTGTACAGGAAAACGACCTTACGGTTGACGGAGCGATGACCGATCCGAAAGGTGACCGTAGTTTGTCGCCCTCCAGACAGGAAGATCCGGATATGTATATGCATGTCGTGGAAGTGCGGGAGGATGGTATTGTCGTACGGGGAGCAAAAGCTCATCAGACCGGGGCTGTCAATTCGCACGAACACCTGATCATGCCTACTGTGGCCATGAAAGAAGAGGATAAAGATTATGCCATTTCGTTTGCTGTCCCCTCAGATGCCGAAGGCGTATTTATGGTGTACGGCCGTCAGTCCTGTGATACCCGTAAAATGGAGGAAAATGCCGATATGGACCTCGGAAATGCACAGTATGGTGGGCACGAAGCACTGGTTGTTTTCGATAACGTGTTTGTTCCCAATGAACGGGTGTTTATGTGTCGGGAATATGAATTTGCCGGAATGATGGTAGAGCGTTTCGCCGGATATCACCGTCAGTCTTACGGAGGGTGTAAAGTCGGAGCCGGGGATGTATTGATCGGTGCAGCTGCCCTTGCCGCCGATTACAATGGCGTGCCCAAAGCCAACCACATCAAGGATAAGCTGATCGAAATGATACATCTGAACGAGACGCTTTATGCTTGTGGTATTGCCTGTTCGGCAGAGGGTGAAAAGATGCCTGCCGGTAACTATCAGATCAATCTGTTGTTGGCCAATGTCTGCAAACAGAATATTACCCGTATGCCTTATGAGATTGCCCGTCTTGCAGAAGATATTGCCGGTGGGTTAATGGTGACCATGCCATCCGAGCAGGATTTACGCAGCGAAAAGATCGGTCCTTATGTAGAGAAATATTTGCAGGGAGCAACCGGGACTTCTACCGAAAACCGGATGCGTATCCTGCGCCTGATCGAAAATATTACCTTGGGTACGGCAGCTGTTGGATATCGGACAGAATCTATGCATGGAGCAGGTTCACCTCAGGCACAGCGTATTATGATCTCCCGTCAGGGAAATCTGGCTGCGAAGAAAGAACTGGCTAAAGTGATTGCTAAGGTGGATGAAAGCAAAGATAGAAAGTAGTAGTAGTTTTGAGGAACGGGTCCGAGAGATCGTACTTTACCGGGTCCGTCCTCATTTACTGGAACATGGCGGGGATTTGAGTGTCAGGGAAATCCGGGGCCGGGATGTCGGAATTGTGTTTTCCGGAGCCTGTGGAGCCTGTCCTGCGGCACAAATTACGGTGGAACAAGTGGTAGAGAAAGGTTTGCGTCGTGAGCTTGGAGATAAACTCGGCCGTGTGTATCTGATCAACGAAACAGATGAGGGCTTACTCACTTTTGCCCGGAAATTATTAAACCGAAAAAGGTGATCAAAACGAGGATTATGGAATGGAAAGAAATATATAAAAACAGGTTTGCGACAGTGGAGGAAGCTGTCCGTGCCATAGAAGACGGAGACCGTCTTGTGTTCGGACATGCTGCCGGTTGTCCGCAGGTTGTACCGGCGGAAATGATCGCACAAAAAGAACGCTTGCATGATGTCGGTATTTACCACATGCTTACGCTGAACGATGGCTCATACCTGACACCCGGGACGGAAGGACATTTCCGCCACATCACTAATTTTGTCGGGGGAAATTCGCGCCAGGCTGTCGCTGACGACCGGGCCGATTTTCTTCCTGTATTTTTTTATGAAATACCACAGCTGTTTGATGAGGTATATCCTGTGGATGTGGCGGTAATCCAAGTGTCTTATCCCGATAGTGAAGGAAATTGCAGTTTCGGACTCTCTTGTGATTATACTAAAGCGGCAGCAGAAAAGGCGCGACTGGTGATCGCAGAGATGAATGAAAATATGCCCTATGTCGAGGGAGACAACAAAATTCATATCTCCCGGTTGGATTATATTATTCCGACTAACCTGGCATTGTCCGAAATTCCGCTGCCTAAAATTACGGATGTCGAAAAAGCCATCGGGCGTAATTGTGCTTCTTTGATCGAGGATGGTTCCACCTTACAGTTGGGGATCGGAGCGATTCCGGATGCCGTGCTCCTGTTTATGGGAGATAAAAAAGACCTGGGTATCCATACCGAAATGTTTTCCGACGGAGTGATCGATTTGGTGGAATCAGGAGTGGTCAATGGCAGTAAAAAGACCTTGCATCCGGGGAAATTGGTTGCCACTTTCCTGATGGGGACGCGCCGCTTGTACGATTTCGTCGATAAAAACGCCTGCGTAGAAATGCGTCCCGTAGATTATGTCAACGATCCTCGTGTCATTGCACAAAATGAAAAGATGGTTTCCATCAATTCCTGCATCGAGGTTGACCTGATGGGGCAGGTGGCTTCCGAGACAATCGGACTGAAACAATTCAGCGGAACCGGAGGACAGGTAGACTATGTCCGGGGGGCAGCCTGGTCTGCCGGTGGTAAATCGATCATGGCTATGCCTTCGACTGCAGCTAAAGGTAAGGCTTCCCGGATTGTACCTTTCTTGGCGCAGGGTGCAGCTGTTACTACTTCACGCAATGATGTCGATTATGTGGTGACTGAGTACGGCATCGCCCGGTTGAAAGGTAAAACGCTGAAACAACGGGCTCGGGCATTGATTGCTGTGGCACATCCCGATTTCCGCCCTATGCTGGAAGAAGAATATCAGAAACGTTTTAAGGATTAACTGGTGGAGGATAACTCCCGGCGATTTATGGTCGCGGGGCCGTCCATCGTTTTATAATCATGTATTATGCAATTATTTAAATTAAAAACCCGTTTGAGCAAATTCGATCATTTTGCCGATTTTGCCCGTGAATTCAAGCTCTCGGAGCACGATTTGGTGATTACCAATGAATTCCTTTATGATCCTTTTATGAAATCCCTGAATCTCCCTTGTCATTTCATTATGCAGGAGAAGTTCGGTTTAGGAGAACCATCGGATAAAATGATGAACACTATCCTGAAAGAAGTGAAAGGAGTCGGTTTCGACCGGGTGATTGCGGTCGGTGGCGGAACGGTGATCGATATTTCTAAATTGTTTGTATTGAAAGGGGTGGAAGACGTTACGGAAGCTTTCGAACGTAAAATTCCGATCGTCAAAGAAAAACAATTGGTCATTTTGCCTACCACCTGTGGAACCGGAAGCGAGGTGACCAATATATCCATAGCTGAAATTACCTCCAAACATACTAAAATGGGATTGGCCGACGATGCCATTGTGGCCGACGATGCTGTGCTGGTACCGGAGTTGCTCAAAGGGCTGCCTTTTAAGTTTTATGCCTGTAGTGCGATCGATGCGTTGGTACATGCCACCGAGTCGTATGTTTCGCCCAAATCCAATCCTTATACCCGTTTGTATTGCCGGGCTGCCATCGAAATAATCATCGATGTGTTTCAGGGTATTGCAGCGAACGGACCCGAATATCGTTTCGAAAGACTGGGGGATATGCTGATGGCAAGTAATTATGCCGGAATAGCTTTTGGAAATACAGGGGTGGGGGCTGTACATGCTTTATCCTATCCGTTGGGTGGTAGTTATCATGTACCTCATGGCGAATCGAATTATCAGTTTTTCACCGAAGTATTCAAACTTTATAATGCCAAAAATCCTTCAGGCGATATTGCCCGGCTGAACGACTTGTTGTGTGTACAATTGGGTGTGAACGAAAATCCCTATCCGGTACTCGATGAGCTTTTGGGTAAATTGATTCCGAAGAATAAACTCCGGGTGTATGGAATGAAACCGGAAGAAATTCAGGGTTTTACCAGCAGTGTGTTGCAGACTCAGCAACGTCTTTTGGCCAATAATTATGTCTCGCTGTCGGAGGAGGAGATCCGGGAGATTTATAAGGTGCTGTATTAAATCAATTTTTTAAGTTGAGAATTACATTGTAATCGTTTATGAAATCCTGGATTTCGTTGAGAAAAATCCGGAGGATTTTTTGTCGGGAGCTTTGAGACTGATCAGGCAGAAACAAAGACAGAAAGCTGTCCGGCAATTAAAGTTTGTGTTATAATTATAAACTGAAAAAGTTATGGAAATAAAGGAAATGGTGGTGAAAGCCCGCAAGGCTCAGGAGATTTACGAACATCATTTTGACCAGGATCAGGTCGACCGGGTTATCCGCGAAGCTGCCCGTGTCATTTATGATCATGCCGAAGAATTGGCCCGGTTGGCTGTAGACGAAACCGGCATGGGGGTGTATGAGCACAAAGTAGCTAAAAACCGCAATAAATCGAAAGGGGTTTATTATAACCTGAGGGGTAAAAAATCCATGGGTATCATCGATATGGATGAAAAAACCGGATTGATCGAAATTGCCAAACCGATCGGTGTGGTAGCCGGAATCACGCCGATGACCAATCCGATTGTGACACCGATGTCGAAGATTATTTTTGCCCTCAAAACCAAAAATGCCATTATTATAGCTCCGCATCCACAGTCAAAAAGATGCTCGGCTCTGGCTGTAAATCTGATCAAGGACGTTGTGGCTCCGTTCGGGGTTCCTGCCGATCTGATCCAGGTGATCGACGAACCTTCTATCGATAAGACCAAAGAATTGATGGAAGCCTGCGATGTCGTTGTTGCCACAGGAGGGATGCCGATGGTGAAATCCGCTTACTCTTCCGGAAAACCCTCTTTCGGTGTAGGTGCCGGTAATGTACAGGTGATCCTTGATCGTAATATCGATCTGGAGGCAGCAGCTGAAAAGGTGATTACCGGCCGTGCTTTTGATAATGGTATTATCTGTTCCGGAGAACAATTTTTCACTTATCCGGTAACCGATCGCGAAGCTGTGTTCAAGGCCTTTACTGCACATGGGGCTTATTTTGTTACTGCCGGAGAGAAAGAGCGTTTGCTGAATGTACTCTTCCCGGAAGGAAAAATAAACCGGGCTTTGGTTGGGCAGTCGGTGAAGAAGATTGCCGGTGCTGCCGGTATCGATCTGCCTGAAGGTATCCGTGTCATTGTAGCTGAAGCAACCGGAGCCGGACATGCCGATCGTATCTGCAAAGAAAAAATGTTTCCGGTAATGGGGTGCCTCGGATATGACAATTTTGAAGAAGCCTTACGGATCGCCAAGACTAACCTGAACATGGAAGGTAACGGTCATACAGCCGGAATTCATTCCAACGATCAGGCCAATGTGATTAAGGCCGGCACCGAATTGTCCGTTTCCCGTCTGATTGTGAACGCTCCTTGTGCAACCACTGCCGGTGGGTCTATTCAGAACGGTCTGCCTGTAACCAATACGTTGGGATGCGGAAGCTGGGGAAATAATTCGATTTCGGAGAATTTTACTTATAAACATTTATTAAATATCACCCGGATTGCTCCGCTGTCGGCACGTATCCATGTGCCTTCGGATGAAGAGATCTGGGCGGATTGAAAATAGGGATGGTGGCCGGGTTTGCAGTACCCGCAGTTGTTAAAAAATATTTCGGAGTGGTTTCATGATTTATAAGGATAACCTGCGGCCTGCAAACCCCAAAATATAGTTCGTAAAGTTTATATAGATGGATTTGCATTTGAGTATAAAGGAGATATTCACCGCTTTTATGGTGTTGTTTGCTGTGATTGATATCACAGGTTCTACGCCTATTATCATCAATCTCAATGCAACAGGAAAACAGGTGCAGGCAGGGAAAGCTGCTCTGATCTCTTATGCAGTCATGATTACTTTCCTTTTTGCAGGGGATGCCCTGTTGCAACTTTTCAATGTCGACATTTCTTCTTTCGCCATAGCCGGAGCATTGGTATTGCTGGTGCTTGCTGTAGAAATGATTTTCAGTGTAGAAATTTTCCGTAACGATGGACCTGCCGGGAGTGTAACTATTGTGCCTGTTGTCTTTCCTCTGATTGCCGGGGCAGGGACATTGACAACGACACTTTCTCTGCGGGCAGAATGTCATCTCTCCAACCTGATCCTGGCCATTTCACTCAATATGCTTCTGGTTTATCTGGTACTCCGCAATGCTTATCTGGTGGAACGCATTTTAGGGAAAAGTGGTGTCTACGTCCTGCGTAAATTTTTCGGCATCATCCTGCTGGCAATGTCCGTACGGCTGTTTATCAGCAATCTGAGTATGTTGTTGAATTCATTTTCACGCTAAAGCCAATTATAGTAACGTTTTGTTTTTGAACGCCTTGTCAACGATTTCTTACCGGTAACTATTCAGAAGTCGCTGTTTTATTCCTCTGTTCGGCTATAAAAAAGTACCCGCAGGAACCATCGGTTTTCAGCCAGGAATTAATTACTTTTGTGATATGGATTATGCTATTTCACATCATACTGTTTTTATGCCGGCCGGGGAGTATATCCGGAAATACCGGGATGAAGATAAATTCATTGTATTTTGCCGCAGATGTAATCGTTATGATCGTTGCTGGGCTTGTCCGCCATACGATTTCGATATATCTGCAAGGATTGGCAAGTACAAATATATCTGCATAACAGGCACTCAGATCGTGCCTGATCCATCCTCTGTACCAACTATTCCTGCGGGAACAGAGAAAGAGGTTGTTATCGGCCTGTTGACAGAAGTGCGCCTTCAACTAGATTCTTGGTTGCGGTGGCTTGAAACGGAATATCCGGGTAGTCTGGCTTGTTACGCAGGGACTTGTCACCTTTGCCCTGACGATACGTGTACCCGTATCACCGGTCAGCCTTGCCGTCATCCTCATCTGATCCGTCATGCCCTGGAATCTTTCGGTTTCGATCTCGGCCGTACGGCTGAAGAATTACTTCATATTCCACTGGTATGGAGTGATGGGGTGAAATTTCCCGAATATCTGATGTTAGTCAGTGGTTTATTTACCGATGTGCCAATCGACATAAGCTTAAAACCTGCGCCATAGTTTGGTTTTTCCGTTCCAGTGGTTGCGTCGGCAACCTGAAATGTGTCTGCGTGATTTTGTTGCTTTATGGTCTTATCTTTCGATCGATTCCAGCCTTTTATTTATACGCTTTAGGAATCGTTTATAAGCATCGGTGGGCTGAAATTTCTACCGGTGTTTTCAAAATAAGTTGTCTTAAAATTTGTAAAATAAATTTTATTCTCTATTTTTGAAGCGTATTGGCTTTCCTATGTCCATCCGGTATAGGAAATAAAAGGGAACCGGGTGTAAATCCCGGACAGGCCCCGCTGCTGTGAGCTTCTTTACAACGTCCGGACAATACTTCTGCCACTGTCGTTTATACCTCCGACGGGAAGGCGTCTGGATTGGAGCGAGTCAGAAGACCTGCCATACAAGCAATCGTCTGTGCTTTCGCGGATTCAGAGCCGGACACCTGCACATATATATTACTGTACTGTTAAAACACCGGGGATAAATGCGGGTGTATGTGGGAGGCGGCAGAGTGTTCGTATTTCCTTCTGGCCTGTTTTTATTTGAAGGATCCGTCCGACGCATCCTGCCGGTGTTTTTAATTTTCTTTTGAATTTTTCAAAACAATAACCAACTTTTTTTTATTCGATAAATTCCGTTATATTTGTGTCGGTATCAGGTTTCAGAATCGGTCATCACTGATTCAGGATTAAAATGGGAACTCCTGTGAAAATCAGGGACTATCCCCGTAGCTGTAAGTTCTATTCAAAGGTTGTACATTCGGAAGCCACTGCCGGTATGTCCGGTGGGAAGGCGTACAATCGGAACAAGTCAGAAGACCTGCCTGAGTACTTTTGTTTAATTCGTAGCTTTCGGGTGAAAGGTGACAGAATAAATGAACTGGTAAACTGTACTTGGTGTGTACAGGGCAGTGGTCATTTACATGCAATCTATCTTATCTGTGAGTTACCTTAATTCTGTTAAAATCAATGGAACAGGTAAAACTTCCGTTTAGGGCGGATATTGTCGGTAGTTTCTTGCGACCGGAACGACTGAAAAAAGCAAGAAAAGACTTCGAATCAGGCTTATTATCTCCTGCCGCACTCCAACAAATCGAGGATGAAGAAATTGAAAAATTAATAGCCGAACAAAAAGTTGTCGGCTTACAGGTTATTACGGATGGGGAATTTCGCCGTTCGTGGTGGCACCTCGACTTCTTTTGGGGATTAGGAGGCATAGAGAAAAAGGCAGTTGGGCAGGGATATGTATTTCACAATCTGGAAACCCGACCGGAATCTGTAAAAGTGACCGGGAAAATTACAGGATACAATCATCCCATGATCGCTCATTTCCGTTTCATCCGGAAACTGGCTGGCCAGGCGATACCCAAGCAAACGATTCCTTCTCCGGCACAACTTTTGGCCGAATTGATCCGCGAGGAAAATATGGATGAAACCCTGAAAGTATATGGCCGGATAGACGGATTATTAGAAGATATAGCACAGGCCTATCGCCAGGTGATCAGTGATTTCGCTGCAGCAGGATGTCGTTATCTCCAATTCGACGATTGCACATGGGGTATGCTTTGTGATGAAAAATTCCGCTGCAATCCACAGGTGAATGCGGAAGAAATGGCTCTCCTTTTTGCCCGGATAAACGAGATGGCTTTGAATTCAAGACCGGAAGGAATGACCATTACAATGCACGTTTGCCGGGGTAATTATCATTCTGCCTGGGCATCGCAGGGGGGGTATGAGCCGGTTGCCGAAACCTTATTCGACCTCCCGGTGGATGCTTTTTTTCTCGAATTCGACGACGAGCGTTCGGGAGGTTTTGAACCCTTACGCTTCATACAGAACCAAACTGTAGTCTTGGGATTGATTACAACCAAAAATGCTGCCCTTGAGGATAAACAGAAAGTGAAAAACCGCATTGCGGAAGCCAGCCAGTATCTTCCCCTAGAACGGCTTTGTCTGAGTCCCCAGTGTGGCTTTGCTTCTACCGAAGAGGGAAACAAACTTACCGAAAAGCAACAGTGGAACAAAATCCGGTTAATGTTAAAAATTGCACATTCCGTATGGAAAAATAAATAACGATTTATATGGATTTTTCAACATCAAAAACAGAAAATTTATTCTTGCAAATGATCCGGGAATTTGCAGAAAAAGAAGTGAAACCGTTGGCAGCAGCTGTCGACGAGGAAGAACGTTTTCCGGAAGAAACGGTAAAGAAAATGGCTGCTTTGGGAATGATGGGCATCCCATTCCCCAAAGAGTATGGCGGGGCAGGTGGCAACAACCAACTCTATTCGATGGCTGTCGAAGAATTGTCACGGGTATGTGCTACTACAGGGGTTATTGTTTCTGCACACACTTCTTTGTGCGCTTCTCCGATTTATGAGTTCGGCAATGAAGAACAACGCCGTAAATATTTGCCCCGCTTGTGTTCCGGCGAATGGATCGGAGCTTTCGGACTGACCGAACCGAATGCAGGCACGGACGCTTCGGCACAGCAAACGATGGCTGTGAAGGAAGGGGAGCATTATGTGCTCAACGGCTCCAAAATTTTTATTACCAATGCTGCTTATGCACACGTTTACATTGTCATGGCCATGACCGATAAGGCACAGGGGACGCGGGGGATTTCGGCCTTTATCGTAGAACGTGATTTTCCGGGATTCTCTATCGGTAAAAAAGAGAAAAAAATGGGCATCCGGGGATCCGCAACCTGTGAGTTGATTTTTGAAAATTGTATCGTCCCGAAAGAAAATCTGTTGGGAAAAGTGGGGGAAGGCTTCAGGATTGCAATGAAAACACTCGACGGCGGACGTATGGGAATCGCTTCACAGGCCTTGGGTATTGCTCAGGGGGCTATGGATGAAACGGTGAAGTATGTAAAAGAACGGAAACAATTCGGACGGTCCATCGGACAGTTTCAGAATACTCAATTCCAATTGGCCGATTTGCAGACCAGGATTCAGGCTGCCCGTCTGCTGGTGCGTAAAGCAGCCTGGAAAAAGGATATGAAACAACCTTATTCTGCTGACTCTGCACAGGCTAAATTGTTTGCAGCCGAAACAGCGATGGAGGTGACGACCAAAGCAGTACAATTCCATGGAGGCTACGGTTATACCCGTGAATATCCGGTGGAACGAATGATGCGGGACGCCAAGATTACAGAAATCTATGAAGGAACGTCTGAAGTACAACGGATGGTGATTGCAGCTGCATTACTCAAATAAGAGTAGAGAAGAGATAATCGATAAATGAAAAAATGATAAACGTATGAAAATAGTAGTATGTATCAAACAGGTGCCGGATACAACAGAGATCAAATTGGACCCCGCTACGGGGACGATGATCCGGGATGGGGTGCCCAGCATTATGAATCCCGACGATAAAGGGGGACTGGAAATGGCTTTACAATTAAAAGATAAATATGGGGCGGAAGTCATGGTAATAACCATGGGGCCTCCTCAGGCCGATGATATTTTGCGTGAGGCTTTTGCTATGGGAGCTGATCGTGCTATTCATTTGAACGACCGGAAATTTGCCGGTGCCGATACTCTCGCTACGTCGAATGCGATTGCCGGCGCTTTGCGCGTGTTGGATTTTGACCTGGTAATCACCGGCCGGCAAGCCATCGACGGGGATACCGCTCAGGTAGGACCACAGATTGCCGAACATTTGGATTTACCTCAGGTGACTTATGTTGAAAACCTGGAATTTGACGGGAGCAGGACATTTACGATCCGGAAGTCCACAGAAGACGGTTTTCAGCTGGTACAGGTAGATGCGCCTTGCGTGGTGACGGTGCTGGCAACGGCTAATAAAGCCCGTTATATGTCGGTCCGGGGAATTGTGGAGGCTTATAACAAAGAAGTTGAAGTGTGGGGCTTTGAACATATCAGTGTAGAAGAAGAAAAACTAGGCTTGAAAGGATCGCCCACCCGCGTATGGAAATCATTTACCAAAGGAGCAAAAGCAGCCGGAAAGGTGTTTGAAGTGGAACCTGCCGAAGCTGCCGATATAATCGTAGAGAAATTGAAAGAAAAATTTATAATCTGATGAACAGGTTGCAACGGATTGCAGACCACAGACTGTGGTAAACCTTAAGTTTTTATACCTTGAACATATACTTTTTTTCCGGTCATTGGCTGAGGTCTGCTTCCGTTTACCGTTCATTGTTAATTTGAATACAATGGATAAATCCCAATATAAAGACGTCTGCGTGTTTGTAGAACAACGCGAAGGTATCATACAAAAAGTGGCATTGGAACTGCTGGGTAAAGCCCGGGAACTTGCCGATACCTTGAATGAGAAAGTGATCGCCTTATTGCTCGGTTATGATATGAAAGACCAGGCTCAGGAGCTGATTGCTTATGGTGCCGACATTGTCGTGTGTGTGGACGAACGTGAATTGGCAGAGTACAATACCGAGCCTTATGCACAGGCTGTCAGCCAATTTATCCGTGAACGTCATCCGGCCATCGTATTGATCGGAGCCACGACTATCGGCCGCGATCTGGGCCCCCGATTATCTGCCCGGCTGACTACCGGCCTCACGGCCGACTGTACAGGCCTGGACATTTCGCCCGAAAATGATTTGCTGATGACCCGTCCGGCTTTCGGTGGTAACCTGATGGCTACGATCATTTGTAAAGAACATCGTCCGCAAATGTCTACTGTCCGGCCGGGAGTGATGCGTACAAAACCCAAAGATCCGGCACGGCGGGGGACGATTGAAAATATGAAAGTCAGTTTCGACCCGTCGAAATTCAGAGTTAAAATCCTGAAAACGGTGAAAGAACAGAAAACCCGGATCGACATAACGGAAGCTAAAGTGCTGGTGTCAGGTGGGCGTGGTGTCGGCAGTACGGCTGGTTTTGCCATGCTGGGGCGTTTAGCGGAAACATTGAATGCCGAAGTATCTTCATCGCGGGCAATGGTCGATGCCGGGGTTATGCCCCACGAACGCCAAGTGGGGCAAACCGGAAAGACGGTCCGGCCGGATCTGTATTTTGCCCTGGGGATTTCAGGGGCTATTCAGCACCTTGCCGGTATGGAAGAATCAGAATACATCATTGCTATCAATAAAGACAAATATGCTCCGATCTTCAATGCAGCAGATTTGGGGATTGTTGGAGATGTACATAAAATTGTCCCCATATTGACAGAAAAACTCCGGAAGTAAAAATCGGAAATGAACCGGGTGTTTGTTCAATTATACTCTTTCCTTTTCTATTGGTGACGGTAGCAAGAGGAAAGAGTATTTAAGAGTAAATCAGTATCTTGGCACTGATAAATCAAATTGATTGCATCTTAAATGTCAAAGCTCGTATTTTTGAAATAATCGGCTGGTAAAGATTGTCCCAGTATATTTTTACGCCTTATATTAAAAATAATTTAAAAAATCCCTTAAAATAAACTTTCATCTCTCTTTTTTTGTACTTTTGCCACCGATTTTGGTGTTGCTCGTTATTTTCGTAACGGAGCGGTGAAAAGGGAATCAGGTGTGAATCCTGAACAGACCCGCTGCTGTAAGCTTTTTAAAGTCTTTGGACATTACTCACGCCACTGTTTTTACATGAACGGGAAGGACGTCCGGAGATGAAGCAAGTCAGAAGACCTGCCAAGATCAGAAACTTGGTGTTCTCTGGGATCAGAATGCCGGTTGTACTGATTTTTAATTGGAATTATTCTATTGGATGTCGATGGAAAAACGTTCGATTTTTTTTGTGGATTTCCACAAGAGGAATAATTGACCGATGACAAGTAACAATTGACAATGATTGGAAGCTTTACTTCCATCAAAAAACAGCTGAAAAAAAGGAAAATGAGTAGGGAAATTGAATGTTGAATGATTGATAATCAATGTGATGTAAATATTTCCTAAAGTATGTTGTTTTACAGTAAACTGGTATTTGTCAATAGTCAATTAACAAACGTCCTGTAAGGGCCATCACTTTGTAAACTTTATAGAATTTCGACTAATTTAATCGAACATTTTTATAAGTCGGATAGAATAATTCTTTGTTTAATATAATTATTCATGAATTATTGTGGTTTGGTGGCAGGAATGCTGTTGGCGGTGTGTTGTTTTACAGAAGGATTTACTCAAAAAGTAGATTCTACTAAAATGTATTTTATCGATGAAGTGACCGTTTCTGCTCAGCAGATCCGTAAGGACATTATCCCGGTTCAAACCTTATTCGGGGAGGAATTACAGAAACTGAGCGTACATTCGGTGGCTGATGCTATCCGCTATTTTTCGGGTGTACAGATCAAGGATTACGGTGGTATCGGTGGACTGAAGACTGTAAATATACGGGGGATGGGTACGCAGCACGTGGGGGTTTTCTATGATGGTATACAGTTGGGAAATGCGCAGAACGGACAAATCGACCTGGGGCGTTTCTCTTTAGACAATATGGAAGCCATTTCTTTATACAATGGTCAGAAAAGCGCTATTTTTCAGTCCGCCCGGGATTTTAGTTCTGCAGGCTCGATTTATATGGTTACCCGTCGGCCTGTCCTGGAAGGAACACAGAAATATCGTTTGAAAGGTACTTTCAAAACAGGTTCCTTTGGGTTGGCTAATCCATCCCTGCTCCTTGAAAACCGTTTGAGTGACCGGATAAACAGCTCATTCAGTACAGAATACATGTACACCACCGGAAAATACAAATTCCGTTACAGTGAAAAAGGGGGATATAATGTCCGGGAAACCCGGCGGAATGGAGATGTACAATCCATCCGGGCCGAATATGGGTTGTTCGGGGATCTCGATAATGGCGAATGGAAAGTCAAAGCTTATTTTTACAATTCGGAACGGGGTTTACCGGGTGCTGCCGTCCGTGAACCGGGTGAATTTACCCATGAAGACCGGCAATGGGACACCGATTTTTTCCTGCAAGGTTCTTTTCAAAAACATTTTAAGGCGTATCATCTGTTGGTGAATGGGAAATATGCCTATGATTTTTTACACTATCTGTCCGATCCCCGTAAAGACGTAACGACGATGTATGTCAACAACCATTTCCGGCAACACGAATTGTACTTTTCTGCCGCTAATATGTTTTCTATCCTGCCTTTCTGGAGTGCCGATATTTCTGTCGATTTCCAATGGAACAAACTGAATGCCGATCTGATTAATTTTGTTTATCCCTGTCGTTATACAGAATTGGTAGCAGCAGCTACAGCCCTGCACTTCGACCGTTTTAAATTACAGGCAAGTGTGTTAGGGACCTTTGTCCACGAAACCACCCGGATCGCTAATGCTGCAGCCGGTGACAAGCAGAAATATACGCCTTCTGTTGCTGTTTCCTGGCAACCTTTTCGTGCGCAGGAGTTGAATGTCCGGGCTTTCTACAAACGAATTTTCCGAATGCCGACGCTCAATGATTTGTATTACACTTTTATCGGAAATGCCAACCTCAACCCTGAATTTACAACCCAGTACGATGTCGGCCTGACTTATGCCCGGCAATTTGTACGTGGGGGATTGGAACGGATCGAATTTCAGACGGATGCTTATTATAATGAGGTGTCCGATAAAATTGTCGCCATGCCGACTTCCAATCAATTCCGCTGGACCATGATGAATCTCGGCTACGTGGAAATTCGGGGGATCGATGTCGCTTTGCAAAGTAGCTGGCGTTTCTGGCAGCATCTCCTGGCTACCCTCCGGATAAACTATACTTACGAAAAAGCGCAGGATTTTACCAAACCCGGTAGTGCTTATTATGGCGGACAGATTCCTTACATTCCCTGGCATAGCGGTTCGGCGGTGCTCAACATGACCTATAAGAGCTGGGATTTGAATTATAGCTTCATCTATACCGGCGAACGCTATGAGTCGAGTGCCAATATCCCGGAAAATTTTGCTAAAGAGTGGTATACAAACGATCTCTCCTTATCCAAAAACTTCCGTTACAACAGAACGGCCTGGCGGTTGACTGCTGAAGTGAATAATGTTTTCAACCAGCAATACGAAGTGGTGCAATGGTATCCTATGCCGGGAACGAATGTGCGGTTTGTTGTGAATATCGAGATTTAATTGATGTCAGTACATTTAAATATAAGTTATGAATAGATTCAGATTTTTAGTGGCTGGAGTTACGTTGGTTACAACTTTTATCTTATTTTCCTGCCGGAGTGACGATGAAGCATTAGTCCCATCTGAGGAAACAGTGGTGATCACACCCAGTGATGAGGTCGACGGAGCCAATGACAGTGTTCCTATCGTCGGTTTTTTTCTGTTGAATGAGGCCAATATGGGAAGCAATAAAGCCTCCATCGATTATTTCGATTATATCAAAGGCACTTATCACAAAAACATCTTTCCCGAACGCAATCCTACGATTCAAAAGGCATTGGGAGATGTGGGGAATGATATCGAAATATATGGCGAAAAACTCTATGCAGTTATCAATTGCTCCAATCTGATCGAAGTGATGGATGTGAATACAGCCAGGCACTTACATACGATAGCTATTCCTAACTGTCGCTATATCACCTTTAAAGACAATTATGCCTATGTAAGTTCTTATGCCGGCGAGGTAAAGATCGATCCTAATGCCCGGCTAGGGTATGTGGCAAAGATAGATACGGCGACTATGCAGGTGGTGGATAGCTGTGCCGTGGGGTATCAGCCCGAAGAAATGGTCATTGCCGGAAATAAATTGTATGTGGCCAATTCCGGTGGTTATCGGGTTCCGAATTACGATAAAACGGTTTCTGTGATCGATTTGAAGACTTTCAAAGAAATCAAAAAGATAAATGTAGCTATCAACCTCCATCGCATGAAAATCGACGCTGATGGAAATATTTATGTCACCTCCCGTGGGGATTACTACGACATTCATTCCAATACCTACGTGATCGATTCCAAAACCGATATGGTTACCGATATATTGGATTTCCCGGCCAGTGAACTGTATCTCTGTGGTGATTTATTGTATTATTACAGCACGGAATACAGCAAATATACGGGCAACAATACTATCACTTACGGAATATACAACACAAAAACCAAGCGGATTGTGACCAATCGTTTTATCACGGACGGCACGGATAAATCGATCGAAGTACCTTACGGGCTGGCGGTAAATCCACAGACAAAAGAGATTTTCGTAACAGATGCCGGCGACTATGTTACTCCGGGAAAACTCTATTGTTTCTCGCCTGCAGGAAAACTGAAATGGTCCGTAGTGACGGGAGATATTCCCGCCCATTTCGCTTTTACAATAAAACCATTGAAATAAATATTTAATCATCATTTATTAAACGTATGTACAATAAACTATTATTCAGATCATTGTTCGTAGAAGTGTGCTTTCTGGCATTAGCTGCCTGCTCGGACGATGACAAGGAAATTACTCCGGGGGCACCGGAATGTGTCTTTAACTCTGAAACGGGAGAGTATAAGGTGAAAATCAAAAAAGAAGTGGCTTTGACTGCTCACGTTACCAATGCGACCTCTCCGCTTTATGCGTGGAAACAGGATGGAAAAATTGTATCCGACGATACCATTTACTACTTTAAAGGAGAGGCATTGGGAGAATATTTTGTGAACTTCCGTTTGGATGCTGCTAACGGAAGCCTAGAAAAACAGGTGAAGGTGACTGTCGTGGACAGACTTACTCCCCAGATTAAAACAGGTGCTTCGGCTGTGGCCTATTGCGGAATAGCCAAGGAAATTGCAGCTGAAACGGAATACACGGACGAGACAACTACTTTTGAATGGAGCTATAACGGAAAAGTCGTGGGGCATGATTCGACTTATATTTTTAAAGAAGAGGACATCAATGTATATGCATTGGCATTGAAAGTAACGAACGAAGATGGGGCCGATGTAAAAAACATCAATATATCCGTAGTACCGGAAGAAAAACCTTTGTTGTTTTTCGATAACGGTCGGTATGTATTGCCCTCTCAATTGGAGGACGTCAGGACGATGACCTGTCCGATCGGCAAAAATCTTGTACTGGCTCCTGTCCGGTTTGCCATCAGCGATCAGGCTACTTACCAATGGGAAGTGGACGGTCAGGTACAAAGCGGTCAGACTTCCATTTATTTTGATTTTACTCCTTCCGTGCAAGGGAAAACTTATGTCGTTAAAGTGACGGCGAAAGACGGGGATAAGACGGCGACCGCTACGGTAAACGTAGATTGTGTCGCTCCTGAGGGGACTTATTTTCGGGAACCTAAGGCAACAAGTAATTATATTTCCAACCATTGTTATGAATTTATCCCGGCCCCCGGACAATTTATCCGGTTTAACCAGAATCAGACTGCCGAAGATGCCCGGATGACAGTTCAAACGACCCTGGATAATGGAGGTGGAACCAGTTGGATAGTTTCTTTGGGTGCCTGGGGCGGTTATATGATTTTAGGTTTCGACCATAGTGTGAAAGACGACGGTAAGGGAGAGGCAGATTTTGATATGGTAGGTAATCCGTTAGGGAAATATTGGTGTGAGTGTGGGGTCGTTTGGGTAAGTCAGGATGAGAATGGCAACGGTATCCCGGATGATACGTGGTATGAATTGAAAGGAAGCGAAACGGGTAAACCGGGAATTACGCAGCGATATGCCTTGAAATATTATCGGCCGACAGCTGAGAAGCAAGACGTTTTGTCGATAGATAATGACGGAAATCTGAGTTTCCTAGCCCGGAATGCCTATCACCCGGATAGCGGTTATTTCCCTTGGTTTATGAAGGAAGAATATTACATTCTGACGGGAACCTGTCTTGGTGACCAATTTAAGACAGAAGGTATTGAAACGAACTGGGGATTCGATTGGGGATACGTCGATAACATCAACGATCCGTCAGGTTTCCGTATCGAAAATGCTATTCAGCAGGACGGTAGTCCGGCTAATCTGAAATATATCGATTTTGTGAAAGTACATACCGCCCAGATGGGACAGGGAGCTGCCGTGGGGGAAGTGTCTACCGAATCTTCAGCAGCTATGGACCTGCGGTTGAAAGCTAAAAACTAATCTTTTAAAGAATATCGAGTTATGAATAAAAATATAGTATGGAGCCTTCTTTTCGTACTGGCTTTTATCGTGGGCTGTGACGATGAAAATGACCCGTTTGCCGGTAATGATAATTTTATTACTTCTTTTTCACTCAGACAGGGTGAACAAGTTTATCCTGCTTTCTTCCGGGGAGATACAATTTTATTGGTGACACCGGAGGGTATATCCCTGCAAAATGTGAAAGCAGAGATCGTATGTAGCGAAAACAGTACGATAATACCCGATCCTGCAACGGTGGAAAATTGGGAACAACAGCAATATTTTGTGGTGACCTCCCACAGTGGTATAGAACGCAAATATCTTTACATACCTTCCAGGAGCGGACAGGCTGTCGAAGGGATCATCCTGCTCAACACACAGGCTGAGGTCGATGCTTTCGGTGCAAAAGGGGTGACCCACATCAACGGTAGTCTGATCATAGGCCGGCAAGTGGGTACGGATACGATTACTTCCCTGGCAGCCTTGACGGCTCTGAAACGGGTGTCCGATAATGTGATCCTGAATACAATGTTTAAAGGATATGAGTTTACAGGATTGGACAACCTGGAAGAAGTAGGAGGTTCTCTCCACATCAATGCTGCAGATAGTATATGGACGTTGCCCCTGAATAAACTGGCATCGGTCGGTGGTGATTTCAATGTTACCAGTGCTTCGATTGCTGAAATCACTTGTCCTGCATTGAAATCGGTAGGAGGTAGTGTGACGCTGGCTGCTCCATTCGTAAAATCCGATTTCTCAGCCTTACAACAGGTGAGTGGAGCATTGGCATTGAAAGGGAAAGCTGCAATGCAGTCTCTCTCTTTTCAGTCCCTGGAAAGAGTCGGAGAAACCGTGGAAGTAAATATGTCTGTCGTACGCCTGGAATTTCCCGAGTTGCGGAGTTGTGATAAACTAACCGTGGTAAAAGGTTCGATGGCATTGCTCTATTGTCCGAAATTGCAGGACATTGCTACCGAATTGAATATTGCGGATAATCCGCTGTATGAGGTGTCTTTCCCGGAATTGACTCATATCGGTACGGTTACTTTATCCTGCCCGAAAGTCAGCCAGATGAGTATGCCTTTACTGAAAGAGGTTGACGGAGATTTAAACGTTACACTTTTAGGACTGGATACTGAAAAATTAGGGGCTTTGGAAAGAATCGGAGGGAAGCTGTCATTGAGCTGTACGGCAGAATATTTGAAGTTGCCTGCCGGTTTGAAAAATTTGAAGGTGTTTATGGTATCGAAAGGTATAGAACGCTTGGATATCCAGGGGATAGAAATCGAGGAATTGCAATTCAGCGGTACCGGATTGGAAAATACGACGGTGATCGGTGACGATATTTTTAAAGGTAAAATCAGTTTGGAAAACCTTTCGGGATATTTCCCGAAATTAGAAGGTTTCCGGGAAGTGGGAAAACTGAATATCGGTTATCTTGGCCTGAACGGAGGGAGCATTGAAATCGGTAATATCCGTAAAATTAACGGGGATTTCTCTTACTGGGCCAATTCCAATGTAAAGGCCGTCGAACTTCCTGCACTGGAAGAAGTAACCGGTAATTTTGAATTATATTCCAGTATCAAGGAATACCATTTCCCCGAATTGAAGTCTATCGGAGGGAAGGCAATCATAAGTATCGACTATTATGATGAAAAGACTTTCCCGAATCTGGCGACGGTTGGTGGGGATATGATGTTTCAGACCGGGTATGACTATTACGGATCGAGGGGACCGGCCGTGGTTTTGTATCCGGCTTTGAAGCAGGTCGGGGGAACATTGGACCTGCGCCCGATCGGACCTACTCCCTGGGGAGATAATGAGAATACCGGTTATTCGAATCAAACCCTGGAAAATCTGGATTTCTTGTCTACCTTGGAAAAAGTGGGGGGGATCCGGATTCATGATCATGGGAAACTGGCTTCTTACGAGGCAATTAAAAAGGCCATTCTGACCTGTCCCGAAGAGAAATGGAGTGTGGAAAATAATTTGTACAATCCGACTTACAAGCAATTGGTAGAAGACCAGCAATGGACCAAACCCGCTGGTCAGGAATAACGGACGAAGCCTGCTTTTCAACAGTGGAACTGACCGGCTGAAAAAGTTGTAAATGTAAAAAAATGATAAACCTATGAAGATAAATAATTTAATATATATTGTGTTGCTTGGCATTATTGCTTCGCTGACGAGTTGCGAGGACGATGATAGCCTGTTTTCCGGGAATGAAAACTACATCACCTCATTCCGGCTGGTTCAGCAGGGGGATTCCTATGCCGGGATAATTAAGGGGGATAGTCTGATTTTGAGTATCCCTGAGAATCTTTCTTTTGAGGGGGCGACAATGGAGATTTTGTGTAGTGAAAATGCCCGGATATCTCCGGATCCTGGTGAAGTTGAGGATTGGGGAAAGTTACAAAATTTTACAGTAACTGCTTATAATAATACTCAGCGTGTTTACAAGTATATAGTACGGAGAACCTTGACGGGTAGCAAAGGAGATGTTCGTCTGACTTCAGTTGAAGATTTGGAAGCCTTTGCTGCTCAGGGGATCAATAAAGTCAATGGAAATTTGGTTATCGGTAAAGAAGAAGGAACTGTGAAGGAAGACTCCCTTACTTCTTTGGCAGCTTTGGCCTCACTGAAAGAGGTTGTCGGGACGGTTACTATAAATCCGACTTATGCCGGAACTTCTTTTGCCGGTTTGGAAAATTTGGAACAGGTTGGAGGATTGGTGATGGGACGTGTAATGCAGAATGCAACCATTGGACTTCAGTGGATACGGGAGATCGAATTGCCAAATTTGAAAAAAGTAGCTTCCGAATTGACTTTCAGAGCTGATACCGTTGAAACGTTGAGTTTGCCTGCATTGGAAAATGTAGGAAGAAATTTGTCGATTCAGATTAAAGATGTGAAAGATATAGATTTTCCGGCCTTATCGGTTATCGGAGAAAATTTATCCATGAAAGTGAACGGTGTCTTGAATGCCCCGGAAAAGTTGAGCTTTCCGAAATTAAGTTTGATTGGAAATCAATTAGCATTGAGTAATGTTTATAGGGTGAAAGAGTTAGCTTTCCCGGAATTAAAATCGGCGACTGCTATTAAATTGGAGCAGATGAATGCTGTTGAAACTTTGGACTTCACCCAATTGGAGCAAGTCGCCGATTATTTTGAATTGTGGTGGACGCATCAAGTAAAAGAAATGAATTTTCCTTCAGTAAAATCAGTCGGTGGATTTAAAATTTATTACATTCAAAATTTGGAAAAAGTCAGTTTGGAGTCTTTGACAGAAGTCGGTCTGCGAGGATTCTGTATCGATGCATCTGATAAGATACAAGAGTTGAATTTGCCTGCACTGACGCGAGTGAAAGGTGATTTTGTTTTAACCAGAATGGCGATAACGGAGGTGAGTTCATTGAGAGCATTGAAAGAAGTGGATGGAAAATTTGATTTCTCCTCGATGACTGCATTGACGGTTTTCGACGGTTTCCCGAACCTGACAACAGTCGGTGGTAATTTCACCCTGTCCGGTTTGGCAGTCAGCGAATTAAAGGGATTCGATGCCTTGACCTCTATCGGTGGTTCGATGAGCTTGAGCAATTTGAATGAGGTTACTTCGATTGATGCTTTCCCCGCGTTGAAATCCATCGGTTCACAATGTTCGTTCAATGGACTGAAAAAATTGCAGGATATTTCCTTGTTGGCCCAGTTGAAGGGGGTACATCTGAGCAATTGTGTTTTAAACAATTTGGATGCCTTGACTTCCTTGGATCTGACCGGTCTCGAAGTAGATGCTCTGCAGATAACCGGGAAAAATGCTTTGACGTTAAAGGGCGGTAAAACTTTGAATATGAATCTGACCATTAACGGGGTACCTGGAATTTCTTTTTCAGGAATCGAAGAGGTGCAGAATGTATCGGTAAGCAATATGCCTGCAACTACTACCGGACGGGTAGAATACAACTTCCCCGGATTAAAGAAAATAGGGACTTTGTCGGTGAGTCAGGCATATGGTGCCAGCCTGGGTGTGCTTCGTTTCCCTGATTTGACTGAGATTAGCGGAAAATTGACCCTTTCCGAAGGATTCGGACAAAAAGTACAGCCGACGGAATTTCCGGTTTTAAGGATAGTGAATAACATGACCTATACCGGAGTCTGTGATGTCCTTCGTTTTCCGGCATTGGAGGAGGTGACGGGTGAACTGAATATCAAAACCAGTTATGTGAATGGATCTTTAGTGAGCATGTTACAGGAAATCTATACTCCCGTTTTGAAAAAAGTCGGGAAGTTGGTATTGACCACTCATAATAAGAGTCAGGAAAGTTGGTGTAATAATGTCCTGACTAATCTGGATTATTTTGGAGCCCTGGAAAATGTCGGAGTGATCAATATCGAGTACCAGTTAGGCCTGGTATCTTTTAAAGGATTGGAAAAAGCAATCGAGGGATTGACGGACGATACTTCTTGGGTTGTCGGGCATAATGCTTATAATCCGACTTTCGAACAGGCTAAAAACGGAGAATTGGAACAAAATTGAAGGAAATAATTTACATCGGACGGCTCCCTGCAGCTTTTAGTTGGCGGGGGGCTTTTCGTATTTTGTAAGGAAAGGCATTTTTTGTATTTTTACGCTTCAATGGAAACAAAGGGATACCTTCAGGTTTATACCGGAAACGGTAAAGGCAAGACAACGGCAGCATTCGGTTTGGCGGTGCGTGCTTTGTGTGTTGGCAAACGGGTATTTATCGGGCAATTTGTCAAAAGCATGAAATATAACGAAACCCGGTTGGAAGCCTGTTTCCCCGGGCGGTTGGCGGTCCGGCAGTTTGGAAGAGGATGTTTTCCCGGTCACCGGCCCGAAGACGAAGACGTACGCCTTGCCCAGGAAGGGCTCCGGGAATGTGCGGTAATACTGGCTTCGGGTGAATGGGACCTGGTCATCCTGGACGAACTGACTATAGCTGTGTATTTTGGCTTGCTCTCCGATAAAGAAATACTGGAAGTTATCGGACAGCGGGACACGGGGACAGAGGTGGTGATTACCGGGCGTTATGCTTCCGAAGCTTTGCTGGCTTTGGCTGACCTCGTAACAGAAATGCGTGAAGTGAAACATTATTATACCCGGGGAGTATTGTCCCGGGATGGATTTGATCATTGAGATATGGATAGATTGATGCGGTTTTGGTTGCTGGGGCTGTTGTTGGCTCTTGGTGTAGGTTGTAAAAGTAAGCATTCGGCTTCTGCAGAAGACGCTTTGTCCGCGCTCCGGATGGAATATGCCGGGCGGATTCGGATAGATTCGAGTGAACATTATATATTGGTGCGGGTGCAAAACCCTTGGGATACGGCCCGGATTTTACATACCTATGTTTTGGTCGACCGGGAAACTGAATTGCCGGTAGGATTGCCTGAAGGAACCTTGGTCCGGACGCCGGTGGAAAAAGCATTGGTATATTCTTCGGTACATTGCGGGCTTCTGTCCGAACTGGGGGCAATCGATCGGATTGGTGGAATATGTGATCTGCAATATATCGAAATACCTGAAATACAAAATCGTTGTGCTTCCGGGCGAATGGTCGATGCCGGAAATTCTATGAATCCGGATATTGAAAAAATAATCGACTTTCATCCCGATGCTATCCTGCTCTCCCCTTTTGAAAATAGTGGAGGTTATGGCCGGATTGAAAAATTAGGGATACCGGTTATCGAATGTGCCGATTATATGGAGACCTCTCCTTTGGGGCGGTCTGAATGGATGCGTTTTTTCGGTTTGCTTTTCGGGAAACGGCGGCAGGCTGATTCGTTATTCACTGCTGTCCGTGCGGATTATTTACAGCTGTGTGATTTGGTCAAGTCTGTAAATCAGCGACCGACGGTGATATCTGAATTGAAAAGCGGTTCCGCCTGGTATGTACCCGGAGGAAAAAGCACGACCGGACGGTTGTATCAGGATGCCGGGGCGACTTACGTGTGGGCGGAGGACGAACATGGCGGTTCGATTCCTTTGTCTTTTGAAACGGTATTTGACCGAGGGCAGGATGCCGATTTCTGGTTATTCAAATACAACCGGCAACAAGATAAAACCCTGACCGAATTAAAGTCCGACTACGCTTCATATGCCGGTTTCCGGGCCTTTCAAACCGGGCAGGTGTATGGATGTAATTCGGGACAGGTACCTTTTTATACAGAGACCCCTTTTCATCCCGAACGGCTGTTGGAAGATCTGATCCGGATTTTTCACCCGGGAGTGTTACCGGCAGGAGAGTGCCGTTATTTTAAAAGATTGGAAAAATGAAATCTTTACCATCCGGATGGAAATATAGTATCGGTTTGATCGTATCGATCCTTCTGTTGTTCGCGGCGAACTTATGGGTAGGCTCGGTACGTATTCCTGCCGGCGCAGTATGGGATATTTTGTGCGGACATGCCGTAGAACGGGAGAGCTGGCGGTTCATTTTGCTGGAATCGCGTATTCCGCAAGGGATAACTGCTTTGCTGTGTGGAGCAGCCTTGGCTGTCTCGGGGTTGATGTTGCAAACCGTTTTCAGTAATCCGCTGGCAGGACCTTCGATATTGGGGATCAATACCGGGGCCAGCCTGGGCGTGGCCTTGGTGATGTTGCTCGGTGGAGGAAGTATTACTGCCGGGGTTTTCAGTATATCCGGTTTTCTGGCGGTATTGGCCGGAGCTTTTGCCGGGGCTATGATCGTCATGGGAATCTTGCTGTTCTTTTCTGCTTTTACAAAGAATAATTTGATGCTACTTATTATTGGGATCATGATCGGATACATCACCTCCTCGGTGATTTCATTATTGAATTTTTTCTCTACGGCCGAAGGAGTACATTCTTACATGATCTGGGGATTGGGAAATTTCAGCGGAGTGTCTTCCGGGCAATTGCCTGTATTTGTCGTTTCGATTACCGCCGGTTTGGTTTTATCGGTCATGTTGATCAAACCTTTGAATGCCTTATTGTTGGGAAACCGGTATGCCGAAAATCTGGGTGTGAATGTGCGGCTTACCCGCAATCTGTTATTGATTGCGACCGGTATGCTGACGGCAATAACAACCGCCTTTTGCGGGCCTATCGCTTTTATCGGATTGGCCGTGCCGCATATTGCCCGCTTGATGCTGGGTACTTCGAACCACAATTCCCTGATGCCTGTGACCTTATTGCTGGGAGGGGCGGTAGCCCTGTTGTGTAATCTGATCAGTGTATTACCCGGCGAAACGGGGATTTTGCCATTGAACGCCATCACTCCCGTTTTGGGTGCTCCCGTCATTATCTATATTCTGGTCAAACAGCGTAAAATTCAATATTTCAATTGATTATGGAGACTTTACCTGTAATTGCAGCCCGTCAATTGGCTATCGGCTACTCTCATGGTAAGAACGGTTCTACAGTGGTACACCGGGATCTGTCTTTCGATTTGTGGGCGGGAGAGTTGACTTGTCTGTTAGGTCCTAACGGGGCAGGCAAATCTACTCTGTTGCGTACTCTTTCGGCTTTTCAATTGCCTTTGGAAGGTGAATTATGGCTTGAAGGACGTCCGCTGAGGGATTATTCCGAACGGGAAAAATCGCGCAAGATCGGCGTCGTACTGACCGATAAAACACAGGCCGGCGGATTGACCGTATATGAACTGGTAAGCTTGGGGCGTCAGCCCCATACCGGATTCTGGGGCCGTTTGAACCGGGAAGATCATAAGCTCGTCGAAGAGGCTCTTACGGCAGTGGGAATATCCCATAAAGCTACAAATTACGTGGCCGAATTGTCGGACGGGGAACGGCAGAAAGTGATGATCGCCAAAGCATTGGTGCAGGAATGTCCGTTGATTTTGCTCGATGAACCCACAGCTTTCCTGGATGTGGTAAGCCGTATCGAGATCATGACTTTATTGCATACCATTGCCCGCGAACAACATAAGACCATTCTGCTGTCTACCCACGATATCGACCAGGCACTGATCCAGGCCGACCGGCTGTGGTTGCTCGCGCCTGGAAAAGGATTGCAGTGTGGCGTTACGGAGGATATGGTCTTTAACGATGGACTGGACTGTTTGTTCGATCACCGGAAAATATGTTTTGACCGGGGACGTGGGGGCTATTTCCCCATCGTACAGGATTATCAGGAAGTTGTCGTCAGGACGGACGATCCCTGCCTTTGGCATTGGTGTGTCAATGCTCTGAATCGTTTTGGTTATTCCGGTCTGCCCGGAAATGCCGATAGAAAAAATTTACCCGTATTGACGGTTACTTCCCCGCATGAAATGAGTTGGAAAAAAAATGGAATGTCTACTATACTGACTTCTTTCGAGGACTTGACCGGATTATTGAAAAAATGACCGGGAAGGTTTTTGAATAAAAAGAAAACGGTGCGCATCAGTTTTTACCTGTTGGCACCGTTTTAACTTTTTATTTATTTGCTTCTGCAGCTTTGATCAATCGGGGGATGGGGGATACATTGACCATAGACGTGTAATCGATGGGAGAAAGTGTCCATACATCCCAGGAGAGATTTTCAAGTTGGCGATTGTCGACAAATGTCTGAGAATATTCAAAGTCGGCAGCTGTCGGCACCTGATTGCCCGAACCGAGCCAGTAGGTGGTATAGGCATCGTTCGATCCCATCCAATAATCGGCTGCATCTAACGGTTTCAATTCGTCAGAATCGTATTCGGAGAGTTCGTAGAGCCCGTTTGTAAAATCAGCTTGTGTCAGATGTAAAGTAGAACTTTTCAGTTCGATTTTACCGTCGTTATTACCGTCATAACCGAATCCTTTGATATAATTTCCTGATAAGGCGACATAAAGGCGGGGATCGTTCTTGGCAATAGCTTTGAGCATATCGATTCCTGTAAGAGTTTCCGTTTTATTCCAACGATATCCCCAGGCAATGAAAAAAACTTCCTGGTCTGCCGGTTCTTGTGGATGCTCCCCTGTAACCCATTGAATGGCAAAGACCGAGGTATTTTCTCCGTTACCGGTCCAATTTTTCAGATCGGAGATCGCGAACCGATTACCGTTGACCTTCAGAAATAAGGTGTCGGAATCCTTGCCGTCCTGATTGGTTGCGGTCAGGATAATTTCAAAACTACCGGAGTCCTGAGAGGTGAAACGATAGATTGAGTCTGTGGAAACCGTTTTTTTGTTCAGTTGCCACTGGAAAGTGGTCTGTAACGGATTGTTCAGAATCGCTTTTAACTCGATCGTTTCACCCGGTAAACAGGTGGTTTGCCCACTCGGATTTCCGATAGAAACCTGAGGCGGAGTAGGAAGATACGGATCTTTTTTGTTGTCGTCACTACAGGAGGTCGATAGACCTGTAAGCAGACTCCAGAATAGAAATAAAGAATAGTATTTTTTCATTTACAAAATTCTTTTATTGAAAATTATAAGTAAAGAATGTTCCGGCTGGATAATTGGTATGATTCTTATAATTGGCGCTCAATTTCGGTTCGGTTTCGCTGAAATCGAATACACTGATGTGGTTGATCAGACGGTCGTTACCCCATCCTTTGATTGTATTCAGATAGACTTCGCCTGTAACCGGATTGACGGCTATGGTATTGTAAACACTAGTTGTTGTCACTATGTTTGCCGCATCGACCATCAGATCCGTCTGGTTTTTACTAAAAATGTGACGATAGATTTTGGTACCTGTGCCGTTCATGTACAAAGTATCTCCTTGTGCTGTAATACACGGAGTAGAAGTGTATGAGGCCGACTGAGTGCTAATGGCATCTTCCGGTAAAGTATTGGTTTTGATAATAGTATAATTTTGGGCATCGACCTTAGAGATTTCCCCGGCCGAAGTGGATACCCACAAGTTACCGTCCGACGATTTGACGACTCCTCTGACCGGATCATTGAATTCTATCGATTTGGAGATTTTGTTTTTTCCTTTTTCGATCACAAGGACGTTATTTCCTGCTGCAGCGAATATTTTCCCTTCCGTTACAGCCATGGTATTCTTATTAGCCCTTTCAGCTCCCTCGATGAGAAAGAGTTCGCCGCTGGATGGGTGGAATACCTTAATTCCTTCGTTGTCGCGCAGATAGATATCGTCGTCTCCCAGTACGGCAACATGAGTCGGACCGCTTACTTTATCTTCCAGTTCGGTCTTATAGCCGGCTTCTTTTTTCAGGGTTTCTGCATTGGCAACGATAAGATAACCGTCGTCTCCGCTTTTTTGTGAAATGATATACAGTTTGTTGTTGGCGATAAATAAGTCTTGGGAAAGAAGGCTCAGCATGCTGCCGTTTGCTTTGTAATAGGCACTGTCCGTGAGAATACCTTTCGGGCTGATGAATATCAATGTAGAAGGATCGGCCTGGTAACCTTCATTTAAAACAAAAGTACCGTATTTGTATTTACCGTACACTTCGATGGATGTTGTGGCAGAAGTCACTCCATCGGCATTGGTCGCGGTTAATTTAACATCGTAGGTCCCCAATTCGTTCATTTTGAAAGTAAATACTGTATCCTTAGAGACTTCATTTCCTTTGACGGACCAGCTCAGTGTGGTTGGCAGCGGACTTTCTACTTTCGCTTTCAGTACGATAGAGTCTTCCTGAGGCATTGCGAACACTCCGTTTACACTCTCGATAGATACTTCGGGAGGAACCGGATATTTGTCGTCATCGTCACATGATGCGAATATTCCTGCTAACAGGAGGCAAACTAAAAGCGTAAAATTAAATTTTTTCATGGTTTCTATTTATTTAAAGGATTTATATGATTCAATTAAAATTCGAATAAAAGCGAGAACAAGCAATTACGCAAAGGCATGGGATAATATTGGGTCGACTCATAGTAGGTATCGAACAGGTTATCTATCCGCATCTGAGGGGTTAGGCTTGTCCCATTCCGGAAGGAGTAGCGGTAACCGAGCAAGAGGTTATGTACGGAATAGGGATCCGTGGCATATGATTCGTCGGTAGTAATGAAACGCCGGCCGGTGTAAGTCATCTGCCAGACGAAAAAAGCATCTTTATAATCGATATTCCAGCGCAGATTCCACTTGAATCGCGGTACATATGGAATTTGCCGCATATAGGCGTTGTCGTCTACGTGTTGTTTCTTGCGGGTCCGGGATTGTGACCAGCTGTAATTACCCGAAAGAGAAGATACGAGTTCCCCGTAGTGGAAAGTGGTTTTTCCATAAAGTTCCACGCCATAGGAACGTACGTTTCGTTTGTTTTGCGGAGTCCACACCCATTGGTTTCCGTCTTTGGGGAGCCAAAGGATCCAGTTGTCGATGTTCATTAGATAACCGGAAACTTCGGCATCGAATAAGAGATGTTTGTTTATACTCTTCCGGTAAGAAATAGAAGCATCGTAAGAATACCCCTCTTCCGGCTTTACATCCGGATTACCGCCGGGGCGCCAATATAGGTCGTTCATACTGGGGAAACGATAATTATAAGCAGTACTTCCTTTCAATTTTAATTCCTTTTTCAATAGATTGAATACTATTCCTGCCGACCAGGTGGATACATTCCGATTGTCGTTATGTTCGAACATATATTGTCCGTTGATCATCATCCACCGGATAGGCGTCCACAAAGCGGAAGTTTGCCAGGAGAGTATGTTACGGTGGTGGCTGAAAGGGGATTCCACCTGAGGAATATCAAAATCGATACCGTCGAGCGTATATTTCGATGAGTCGATGTCTATGTAGCTACTCACCCGGATCAGGTCGTGAGAATAGGTTAACGTCGTGTTGAGAATAAGCTTATCGGTCGGGGAGTACGTATAATCGGCCACGACCTGTGCCGTGTTAGAGCGGTTTTTGTTTCCCTTGGGATCGAATAAACCTCCGTCATACCGGATATCGTAAGTTTGGCAGAAATACAGCCAGGCAGCTTTTACATGTAATTCATGGATACCCCGGCTGAAATCGAGTCCGGCATATCCCCGGAAATTATTTTCCTCCTGATCTTCCTGGGAGCGGTTGACTACACCGAGCGGTTGGGGGAGGTTACGGTGATTTTTCTGATACCAGGCGACAGCTGTCAGGCGGGTGTAGGGAGATACTCTGAAATAGCCTTCCTGCATAATTCCGAATTGAGAGTAAGCGGCATCCTGCCTTTTTTCACGGAAAGGAGTATTGGTCAGCACTTTATTCAGATAGGTATAGTCGTTGTCGGAATGCTGATAATATAACCGTGTCTTTGAGGCCGATTTATTACCGCTTATATTCACCTGTCCACCGACGGTATATGTGTTGTACGATCCATACTCTGCCAGTACCCGGCCATTTACGCCTCGGTTCCAATCGGTGTCTGTGAATAAATTCACACTACCTCCGATAGCTCCGGTACCGTTTTTTACATGGCTGCTGCCATAGTACAGGTTGATGTTATCTGTAAAAAAGACCGGGATCTGTGAAAAATCGAAAGTACCCGATAAAGGAGGTGTGATATTGATCCCGTTCCAGTTTACCCGTGTTTGGGAAGCGCTGGTTCCACGGAAAGAAGATGTCGATAACGCTCCTGTTCCCAGACTCTTGATGTAAATAGAGGTATGGTCGGTCAGGAGTTCGGCCAGCGAGCGGGTTTTGTTGGCTTGTAAAACGGCTGGAGAAATATGGGTTACCCGGGCTCCTGCGTTTGCCTCGTTGGCGTGTTGTATACGTTGGCGGATGACCTGCACGGTGTCTAATGTGCCGTATAGGGTGATCGAATCCCGGGATTGGGCAGGAGTACGGAATCCCAACCCAAGGAATATGCCGAGGTATAAAATGAAGATCAGACTCTTGTATAGGTTCATATCGCTAGGCTAATTAGGGGAAATACACTTGGCTAGGATAGATACCGACTCGAAAATTCCGGATGGAACCGTCTTTTTTGTAATTCCGGATATAACCGCGTTGTGCACTGTAATCCAGACAGTCACATAGATAGACCTCTCCTTGCGGACTGACTGAAAACCCATACATCATATCGGTTCCGGGAAGATCGAGGTAGTGTTCGAATTCTCCCGTGCCGACATTCATCCGGTAAACACTTTGGACAGAGGTAATCCCTGCTGCCGTGTTACTTTTACAGGTTTTGACGTTGAAATAAATCCAGTTCAGTGTAGGATCGATATCCGTGCGATTATAGGTGATTGTACCGATTACGTCTCCTGCTTGTGGATTTGCCTTTTCACTGATGGGAAGGATATAAGAGACCTCGACTTTTTCTTGGTGGGGGTCGATACAAACCAATTCTATTCCGCAGACTCGATTTCCCTCTCGGATGTTCATCAAGGCCCATACTCTTTGGTATTTATCGACCAGCATCCGGCAGGTTTTGGTATTTTCGTCGTTTTTTACTTCCGGGATGATCCGGACAGCTTTTTTGCTGATATTGTCGGTATCGAAGACATATATTCCGCCGGTAGTCATTCCGAAGATTTTATTATCTACCGTTACCAGATATTCGACCGATCGCGGTATGGAGATATATTCCAGAGGTTCGCCATAAGGTTCCACAGTCCGGATACGCACCAGTTGTCTCTCCAGATCGGATACGATAGCTTCTGTCGGGGAAATGGCTACGATCTGGCGTGGAAATCCCGCTTGGGTATAGAGGATTGTACCGACGGAACCGAACGTTTCGGGATCTATAACCTCGATTTTTTTGGAGTTGTCCAAAGTCACAAAATATTTACCGTTGATCTTGGTGATGGATTGGGCCACATCACCCAGCGGTCGGTGATTCACTTCCCGGAAAATATCCGGAATGACTGATCCGTCTTTGTTTAAAACGGAGATACCGCCCATATTCTGATTGATTCCCCCTTCATTGAGAACAAGGGCTTCGATATTACCTTGGCTCACCGGCCCGTAGGGATAATCCGTTCCTGCGGAATCACAGGCTGTGAATAGCCCTGCTATTACGGCAAATATGAAAAAACAGAGAATTTTTTTGAATAGCATGATTTACTGACGTTTATGTTCTTCTTCCCTTTGAACGTTAAACAATGAATCACGTGGCAGGTCTTCTGACTTGTTTCCTTTTCGGTTTCCTTCCCATTCCGAATGAGGAACAGTGGATAAAGCACGTCCGAAAAGTGTTATGAAACTTACAGCAGTGGATCTGTTCAGGATTTACACCTGATTCCCTTTTCATTGCCGGACGAGACAACGATCCGGCAACTCCACGCAATTTTTACGTGACGGCAAAGATATATAAATCATTTTATAAGGGAAATGATATTTTGTGAATGTTTGTTAGTCCACAGGGACGGAGGCAATACTTTGTGCTGAACGGTTACTTTGGGAAAAACCTTTAGAATTTCTTTAAAATCGGGCTTTTATCCTTGTACAGGCAATGAAGTAAAACCTGTTCTGAACGGAAAACATGTCAAACCGATTATTTCAATGATGAAAACAAGATGGATTATCTCTTTTGCCCGACTTCCTGTTTCTGTGAAAAATCCCAATGCGCCCCTGTCGAAGGGAATATCGTGCCGGAGTTGATCGGTACGAATAATAGCGATAAGCAGATTTGGGAATTAGATGATATATGCAAATTATTCAAAATTAATAAACATGATTTATTGGTTTTACCGGAATAAAATTGCAGCTTTGTTCGGGATTGATCGGGTGGGAAAGATTTTGACAGACTGTTTATCCGATACTTTATGAAAATAGAGAAAGTACATGCGGTCTATTTTAGTCCGACAGGCACAACTAAAACAGTGATTACCCATTTGGTAAAATGTATCACTACGTTATTACCGGAAGTCGTGACGGAAGTGAAAGACTTTACATTGCCGTCGGGGCGGAAGAAAGTGCCTGATATTCGGGAATCGGAGTTGGCTATTGTCGGTCTGCCTGTTTACGCCGGCCGTTTACCGAATCTGTTATTGAATTACTTGACCACCTGGCAGAGTAATGGGGCCTGGGCGGTGCCTGTAGTGGTTTATGGGAATCGGTCCTATGGGAATGCGCTCGTCGAACTGTATGATATTTTAAGATATAGAGGGTTTCATCCGATAGCTGCTGCGGCTTTTGTCGGCCAGCATTCTTTCACGACCCGGTTGGCTACCGGGCGTCCCGACCGGGAAGATCTGGAAAAGGCAGAACAGTTTTCGGCAGAGATCGTGAGAAGAATATTGCAACCAGGAGAATTTACCGGGATAAAGATTCCGGGGCAAGGGGCTCCTGATTACGGTGGGTATTATAAACCCAAAGGAAGGGATGAAGAGGTGGTGAATTTCCTGAAAGCAAAACCTGTTACGACCGATGCGTGCATCGATTGCAGACGTTGTGCAAAAGTTTGTCCTATGGGGGCTATCCGGCAGGATCATCCTTCTGAGGTTTCCGGTATTTGTATCAAGTGTAATGCTTGTGTAAAACAATGTCCTGTACATGCCAAACAGTTGACGGATGAAGCTTACCTAAGTCATGTCGGTTTTCTTGAAAATAGATATACCTCGAGGGCAAGAATCGAATTATTTTAATCGACCTAAATACTTGGTATATGAAGACCGGTCTTTATACAAAACTGATTTTGAAGGTAATCGCTGGCTGTTTGCTTATCACTGTCATCCGGGGTATTCATTTCTGGAATTACCCGTTAATATAAAAGATATCGAGATGCATGTCGATATTAAGTCCGCCAGTACAAGAGATGAAATGAATGTGAAGGTATCCGGTTCATACTAAAAATAGGGGAATTGTTTTTGAGGATTTTTTTATGGCATGGAGCTTTGCGCTCCCCGGTGATTTCTTATATGTCTTGATTTTTTCGCTGGTTGCGGATAAATTTATTCCGGTATTCTGCCGGGAAATTATTTTCATGGTGTTTGACGAATCGTTTCAGGTAGGATTGACCGGAGATCTAAGAAGGACGGTATGTCCGTTTATGTCAGATCATTGAGGGTACAGTGCTGAACAGCCATTCAGGTTAATGCCGGACCCCCTGAAGCTTATCCCTTTCCAAACCGCTATGAGATAATGACAAGTAATGTCCGATAAAGATCTTAAGTTAAACAAAAGAGGGGGCTTTCCCCATTCTCTTTTCAGTCCGCCAAAACAGCCAAACAGCCAGAAGGAGGGAAAGAATGTCTGCTACAGGTTGTGCCGCTTCCGCCCCGATCGCCTGCAAGGTGTTGATATAAATAAACAGGATACCCATCACTGGTCCCGACAGCAGCAACGTCCGGACGAGCGGCGTACCATATTCCCGAATACCTTCCGAATCAATGACACAACTGATCAGTTCTTCGGAAAACACTCCGCAAATCAAGGTCAGTATCACGCCCATACCCAATCCTGCGAAGCATGACAGACGTATGACTGCCTGAGACGGTCCCACTGTTTCTTTTCTCATATTGAAACAGGCTATGGATATGGTCAGGTGGGAGTCTTTACCCGTCAGCAAGATAACGTAATATGCGTTGCTGCCGTATAACCGATGGCCGTAGCCCATGCCGCACCGGCAATCCTGTAGCCGAGCCATAGGATAAACAAGCGATTGAGTACGATATTCTGTATGGTACCTATCAGTATTCCGTTCGGTGCCTCTGTCGATTTCCCTTTGGCACGGACAAGGTTGCTGAAAGCTGTGGAGACGATGACGAAAGGAGTACTCCACGCTACATACCCGTATTTCAAGAATCTCCCTACAGCCGTCTCTATGATTTTTTTTAACAGATTACGGTTTATAATCCTTTTTCATTTTTTACAAAGGTCGTCTTTGGATATTCGGAACATTAATGGGTATTCTCCGTTTGAAAGTGTTTTTGATTTGTAACAAACCACTGAAATAGAGGCGTTCATGGCTAAAGTTGGTTTAAACCTCGGTTTAAACAGATGCCCCCAAACCACGAAAAACCACAAAATAAAAAAGGTAGCTACTTTCGTAACTACCTCATTCAGAGAGCGGAAAACGGGACTCAAACCCGCGACCCCCAGCTTGGAAGGCTAGTGCTCTATCGACTGAGCTATCCTTAATTTTCTCTGAATATCAGTTAATTACGACCGCATTTATTTATCCTTCTTTGTTTTGGTTTAACTCTGGGTTTAAACGTCTGTTTAATCGAGAGAAGTTAATTATATTTAAAAATTCAATTGTCGCACTTCACCCTATTTATTTCTTAATATAAATTCCCTGAAATGCGATTGGTAAAATTCTCTCCTAAAGAGGACTTTTCCGACGGTTTTAACTGGTGTCCATAATGATTGATTTAAATTGAAAACTCCCGGTACTGAGTCGGGAGTGTTTAACCACCAAATAAAAAGCCAACAACGGGTGTGTGTTGTTGACTTTTCTGTTGGAGATTGCTATTAATGATTTTTTCTTTCTTCTTCGATAGCTTTTTTTTCTTCATCTGTAAAATCTCTCCCACATTGAGTACATATCCAATCATTGGTTTTTTTGTCCTCATGATTAGTTATGTAATCGCCATGATAATATTCTCTTTCAAAGTGTGGATGATCACATGGTTTGTTTCCCCATTCTTGTCTTAATTTTTCAGCTTCATCAATGTACATAATTTGAAATTTTAAAGTTAGACGATAATCTCCCCCCCCAAAAAAAAACTACCCTAAAAAATCAAGAGTGGTGAAAGGGTTAATAATAAATTATTTGGTTGTTGTTGTTATCATGTTTTATTGCACTCTCCACCCCTTATTGGTAGCAATACTTTTGTCACAAGTGTTAGTTCCGGGATTGTTATATATATAAATTGTTGATTGACTATAATAACCATCGTTTACTTTTTTACCTTGTGGCAAATCATTAAAAATCTTGTTAAGGGCATCTGCAGAAAGATTGTTGTTGTGACACCACAACTCAGTCAATGCAGTATTCTTACTTACATCTAATGAGGTTAGGTTATTACCGCCACACGACAATTCAGTCAATGCAGTATTCTTGCTTACATCTAATGAGGTTAGGTTATTATCACTACACGACAATTCAGTCAATGCAGTATTCTTGCTTACATCTAATGAGGTTAGGTTATTATCACTACACGACAATTTAGTCAATGCTGTACACTTACTTACATCCAGTGAGGATATATAATTTGTTGAACACCTTAAATGGGTCAATGCAGTATTTTTACTTATATCTAATGAAGTCAGATTATTGGCAAAACATTCCAACTCAGTCAATGCAGTACAATTACTTACATCCAGAGAGGATATATCATTGTCACCACAGTACAAATTGACTAATGCAGTACATTTACTTACATCCAAGTAAGTTAGAACGTCATAACAGTAAAATTCTTTAATTTTGCCTTTAATTGTTATCGTATGAGCATTATAATCGGGATATTTATGTTTGACCATGTCTTGCCCTATAGCATAATGAAGCTCATCATTGCCATAATATCCCCATGAGTCGGTGATGGCGAAACTTTTAAATTCACTAACCCCTCCATCTCCCCAAGCAATAGTAATATTTTCTCCCTCTTTAAAAGTTCCAATGTTTAACTCCAAGTCAAATTCATATTCTGATTCATAAACTGCCGTAATCATTTCTTCTCCTCCATTGTCATCATCTATAGGATCTTTGGTGTTATCATCATCAGAACACGCAGTAAAAGCAATGGCACACATGGTAACCATAAACAAATAAAATAGTTTTTTCATAATTCATTTTTTTATCACCCCAAATTCCCCGGACAGGTAAGTTAATTGCATAAAAAAGCGTGGGAACTGTCAGTTTATTTTGTAAGAGGTACGACCAAGCACCTAGCAGAAATAAACAACTACCCCACGCAAACCGGATATATATACGAAAAGTAAATATATGGCAAGCATGAGCGTCTGAATCGTTTATCCCTCTGCTTTGAGTTTTGGTCGTTTTCTTACAAAGGATAAAGCTGAAACGCTTCTATTTAAAACAATATGTCCGTTGCTAAATTACTCTAACAACGGAACAAATGTAATCAATTAAATCGTTTTATCAAACGCTCATAGGGGTAGTCGTAGGCCAAAAATAAATCTTTATTCACAAATCACCGCATTCATAAAATAATTCCTTCATCCGCAAAGCTGAAATAAGTATCCTCAGAAATAATCAGGTGATCCAGGAGCCTTATATCTAAAATCTTACCTGCTTCGACTATTTTCTTCGTCAACTCTTCATCCGGTTTACTGGGATGTAAAACACCTGTCGGATGATTATGTACCAAAATAAAACCTGTTGCATGTGCCATCAGAGCCGTCTGGTATATAATCCTTACATCGACAAAAGCATGCTCCAAACCTCCCTTCGAGACCTGCGACGAACCGATTATTTGCATGCACGAATTTAATAAAATCATCCAAACTTCTTCATGATGGGACATAAAAGATTTAAAAAATTCTTTGATATAAAGAAAAGCATCACGGGAACACCTTATTTCAGACGATAATTCCAGGCTTTTACGGGGTTTATAAACCACCTCCACTTCCTGAAAAAAATGGGTATTGGGTACGATTCCCGCTGTTACCGATCCGTCATAAAAGTTATTTTCCATCATTTTGATTTAAATTTAATGATTAATGAAAGAGAGAAACTGTTTTCAATGGGGTAACCCCAGGGCGTAGGGAAGGGAATAATCCCCGTATATCTGAAATTATATTATAAAATTTTTTTTCTGATCAGGTATTTAAAAAGTACCTTTACCCGGAGCTCCATATTGACAGGTATAAAAAAAGCCTCCCGTTCATTTTCGGACGGAAGGCAAAAAAGAGTATTACGAATATATAGGGAATGACGGATTTTTAGTAGTTAAATATAAAATGCCTGAATTTAAGACGGCTACTATCCGGATATAAAAAAAGGATCTAATCCTTAACACAGATCAGATCCTCCATGAATCAGAGACAGATATGTATTTCTTCCCTCTCTTTATTCTTCAAATAATTATCCATCAACTTACATAAATTCTCCGCCATTCTTTTCAATTCGGCTTCATTGAAGTATTCCACCTCGGTGTGGTAAACTTCTGTGATTTTCCACGGCACAAATGTTGTGGATGTTTTTTTGGGTTTAAGTTCTCGTTTTTTCATAGGTTCATATTTAAAATGCAGAAATTATTTCATAACCCATTTTACGGGTATCGGAAAACTTGATTCTCTTAGTTTCAAATAATAAATTGAAATATTCCACTGCTGTATTATGTTTCTGATCAGGCAGACCGACCTCACGCCTCAAACTATTGATTTTCTGTTCGATTTCTTCACCGCTGATCCTCATTCCGATTTCAAAATTCTGGAGCAATAATTGTCTGTAAAGCCGCATCGTTACATCAGGACTGTATTTGACCATACAGATATCTCTGGTTCTGTTCATTTTTTCCGTGTTTCCCATATTCTCTTCCAGAATATCCCGTATCTTTTCATCAGAAAGACCCAGGTATTTAAATTCTTCGTAATATTCCCGTATTTTCCGGTGTAACGCATTTTTGACTGGCGCATTCAATGCTTCAAAGTTTAATGTTTGAGGCTGGAGGAAGTAGGTATAGAATTGTTCTACAGCGATTTTGATATCCTCTTTTGTATATTTTATCATTTTTTCTTTTTTTAAGTTATTATTTATTACCAAATTAATTTTAACTCCCGAGGTATGTAAACCGATGCCATATTCCGAAAGGACATGTTTCAGGTTAAAAAGATTCCCGTACAGTTCGTTATTGATCTTCTGATAAACGGTATAACTGATCAGGTGGTGGTTGATATAGTATTCAGTATAAATAAACTTCTGAAAAGCAGATGTTTCAAAGTACTGATTGAATTTTAATTTCCTGTAGTCGGTATTCCGCATCTTCTCCATTAACTTCACTGTTTCCCGGGTATAGTTATCTGTAAGCGTTTTATTCACCTCCTGCAGCCCGAAGGGATGATCTTCCCCGCATTCACTGTTCACCAGAAAATAAGCTTTCATACCGGGAAGATCCCGGAAACGGTTCATCATTTGCACAATATCGGTATAGGAGTGCTTATTTTTCCCGGGAGCGATGATCAGCTCATAATTGTTCCCTTTTAAATCATAGCCCTGACGGTAAGTAGTGATGATCACTTCCGCATCCAATTCCCCGGTTTGCAAAAGCTGGTTATAATATCCGGTGCTTCCCTCTACCTCTATATCCGTTTCATCCGTTTCTTTTTTGTGTTGCTTAGTCATGGAATTTATAACGGCCAGCTTTACGATCCCTCTGTCACGCAGGCTTTTCTCAAGCAAAGGAAGCTTATCGGATTTATCAAGCAGGGAGATAACAACAGTTTTCCCGTTTTTTCTTAAACCCATGGTCAGCTCCGTTATTCCCCCGATCAGCTCCTTATAGTTTACGACAACTAAATTCCGGATCTGCGGCTCTTTCCGGACAGCCCTGAAAATAGTCATCCCTTCATAAAACGAATCCCGGGAATATAAAGGAGTTCCGGACAGCAATATCACTCTCTTATATCTGCAACCGAAGGTCAGCACCTGCTCAATCGCTTCTTTCTTCCAACTATAATCAGTTATCAGAGAATGGGCTTCATCAATTATCAGGGTTGTATCCCGGTGGATAAATTTAGGAATATGCTGATAAACCGTGATCAGTTGTTCCGCTTCATAACAGGTCCTGTCCTCGGCACAATAAAACGGGAGATCATGCCTCGCTGCCAATCTGCGGCCTAATAATAATGTATCTGTAGTAAATAAGAAAGGAATATTTTTCCTTTTCAGGTAATCTAAAAGATAGTATGATTTCCCGCCTCCTGCCGGACATTCTATGCTTACTTTAAATGAAGAATTGAAATCAAGTTCATCCAATAGCTTCGTTTCTGAAAGATTTTGACTAAAATCATAATCTTTGATATTCATACATAAGTGTCCACTAAAAAATCGAAATAGTTCTTTGAAATGATTGATATTTAATTTGTTATGCAAGTTTTGTGAGCG
>OOCP01000230.1_pt1 | contig 74008 bp, 65 predicted proteins | sample 1671511 | NCBI WGS metagenome assembly OOCP01 (sample SAMN06348164, study PRJEB24527) | human gut metagenome | biome: human gut; feature: ankylosing spondylitis patient; material: feces | host: Homo sapiens | place: China | collected 2015-10 | reverse complement strand
AATTTTAACCAAAAATAAGGAAATGTTTTGAGTTGGGGAAGGGATCGTATAGGAAATTGAAACAGGACTTTTGCAAATGTTTATTTGCCAGAGTATAATAGCTTGGTTATGCCGGAATTAATGATTAGGTCGGTTATTCCCTGGCAGTTGTTTTAACGGATCTTTAGTTCGCTGGCGGCAAATTCCGGCATATCTGAATACGTGTTGTCGTGGGGTAGATTTGCAGGTTATATAAAGTAAGATATTGAATAACGATGACATAAAAAGAAACTATAAAAACCTTTTAAGAAAATTTATTATCAAAAACATATTTCAACCTGTATATGAACGTTGTATAAGGCATTAAGCGATAGTAACCAAATTGATTTTACTGATGTGATTCTTCAAGCCACAGAGATATGTCGTACGTATATATTCTCGTTGTTTTTTCCTCTTAGGAATTCGGCCGTGCGCTGCTGTATACGGGCATCGGCAAGCTGTTTGTCGGACACCGGCCTGTATTCCGGCCGATCGATGAACCGGTAGTTGTTGGGGACAGGCAACTACCGGTTCAAATGTTTTTTCCATACTCATGGAGATTTTATTCAAAGATGGTGAAAAAAACTGGACCTGTAGCGTTGGTTTACAGGCTTTTATGGGTTCGCCATCTGCGAAAAGGCGGCCGGAGACTTTTCTGCCGGAAATATCATTTTACGTTTCTTCGAGTCCATCATAGGAGGTTTATTGTTATATGCGAAAGACCGTTTTGCATGTGTTTCTGAACCGCCACTCGTAGAGAGAAAGCCGGCGATAGAAAATCATTCCGGCACATCATCCAGATGGGCATAATTCAACAGTTTGATCTCTCCTGCGGTATTTTCGAGTGTCCCCGCATACACGACGGTTTTGCCCGCTACCGGTTCCTTGATCCAGTTGTCCATCTGTTTCAGCGCCTTCTCGAAATCTGTGCGGTAGGTCATGGCCGACTTGATCTCGATACCGTACAACCCCGAACTTTTTTCAGCACGAGATCGACCTCGTTTTGGTTCGAGTCCCGGTAGAAATAGAGGTTGCTTTCCTTGCCCATGTTATACCGCTGTTTCAATGCCTCCGTCACGATGAAGTTTTCGAACAGTGCTCCCCGCATCTTGTCCCGTGCGAGCTGCTCCGGCGATTCGATGCCGAGCAGATGGCAGGTAAGCTCCGTATCCATGAAATAGAGCTTGGGCGTTTTGGTCAGCCGCTTGCGTGTATTCTCGAAATACGGGGGCAGCAGGGTTACGGTATAGGGCGCTTGCAGTACGGGCAGCCAGGCCGTTATCGTGTGGGAACTGACACCGATCTCGTTGGCCAGTTCCGAGGCTTTGAATAACGAGCCGATGCGCTCGGCACAAAGCCGGATAAATGTATGAAACTGCATCATATCCTTGATTTGCAGCAAATCGCGTACCCTTGTCCAGGTAGGTTTTCACATACGCCGGATAGAGGAATTTAGGCATGTTGCGTCCCGAGCAGATTGCCGGATAGAATCCGCTGAACAATAGATCGTCGAGCGGCGTACCGGTGGCTGTTTTCCGTATTTCGGCGCAGGACATGGGGAGCAGCTCGAATACGGCGGTACGCCTCGCCAGCGACTGCGTAATCTTCTTCAGCATGGCGAACTGCGAACTACCCGAAAGGACAAAACGCCGGTTGGTATCCTCGTCTACCATACCCTGAATATACGACAATAAATTCGGGGCATGGTGTACTTCGTCGAGGAGCATGCCTTCCGCGTACTGGTTCAGAAAAGCGATCGGGTCGTTTTCGGTAAAGCTCCTCACGTCGAGTTTTTTTCCTTTGATTGTATTGAGAATGATACGGAATTGATGGAAGGCTTTTCGGATAGCTCGATGGGGTGGTTTTGAATCTGGAGCATATTAAAAATACCTGCCTTTATTACCTGATAAACTCGCCGGATGCTAAGGGGGAAAAAGGAGGAAACCGGGAAAGAGCTGAACAGGTTGTGCTTCCCGTTTCCCGCTGATACCGGCCGGTATCGGATTGGTCGTCTGTGCATTTTTTCCGGGTTTTATCGAATGTCTGAATGCCATTCCCGGAGTGGTTATGGGGGCGGTTTTGCTTTATCTGATGGCTTCGCAGTTGTCGGCCGGTATGCAAATGATGATCCGGGAAAAGGCGGTCGACGGTTTCGACGGAGGGATTGTGGTCGGGTTTTCATTGATGGTCGCTTTATTATTATCTTTTGCTCCCGACGAAGCATTGAATAGTATTCCTGCTCTGATCCGGCCTATCGTGGGAAATGGATTTGTCATGGGGGTCATTACGGTATTGATATTGGAACACCTGATATTCCGGTCGGGAAAAAAAGCTAAGAAGGAATAGACAACCAGAGATGCCGTTTCAGATCGACACGACCATTCGGTTTAAAAGTGATTCCTTCGGCGGCAAGTAAGCTTTTTTGTCCGGGCCAGTGAGGAGCTGTCCGTCCTTGGCTGTTGACCACCCGATGACAAGGTAGGGCCGCTGTGCCCGGATGGTGTGACAGGACTTTGCCCACCCAACGGGAATAATTTGAAAATCCCGCCAGACGGGCAATCTGACCATAGGTCAGTACCTTGCCGGCGGGAATTTGTCGGATAATATCACAGACTTCAACACTGAATTGATGAAGCCGGAATTCGTTGTTATTTAACCCAGACATTCAGAATTTCTCCGATATACATTTTGTGTAATTGCGTTCCCCATTTTTCTTTGGCCTGGGAATCGTGTAATGCTTCAGGGATCAGCGATTGAGAAACCATTTTACGGCATTCGATAATCATCCAGGCTTCTGAGAATGCCTTACTGCCCGAAGGGGTTGTGATAGGTGTCAGGCCGGCTTCTTTCACTTTGTCTTTGTCTCTTCCACTGTTTGTACCGCAATAGTTGAGGATGTCCCGATACGTTTCGGTGTAGAAACTCAAGGTGTAAGTGTCGTTGTTTTCCATCAGCTGATAGGTGTACCGCGTCGGGTTGATAAAGCAGAAAGCAACCGGTTTGTTGTACATATGTCCCAGGCCGCCCCAGCTGGCAGTCATCATATTGTATTGGGCGTCATTACCGGCTGTGATCAGCATCCAGTTTTCCGACAACATTTTATAGATATTTCCGGGGATTTTATCGGGACTGATCTGACGGTAACCTTCCAGGTTGGCCGGCGTAATGGTATTGTCCGGTGCTTGTACGGTAGTCGAAGTGACAGGAACCCGGGGTACGGCCGGTGTTTGGGTGGCGACGGGAGCACTTACCTGTGTCGCTCCGACAGCTGCTGCTGCATCGGCAAATAATTTATCTACCAGATCGATGGTATGGATCCGGAATTTCCCGGTAGACTTGATCAGTTTAGTCTGCGTTTTATTCAGTGTATGCTGATCGGTAATCTGCTCTTCGGCCGGAATGATTTCCTGACCGGCAGTGCCCCGGTTATACTGATAACGGATAGCGGTAACTTTTAATTCGCATTTCCCCGGTTTGCAGGTGATGAACATTTGGTAATTGATTACAGCCCGGTCGAGCGATAGAGCTTTATTGGTGAATACCAGGTATTCCTGTCCCATGCAGGCGATTTGTCCTTTATCCTGATCGGAGTAAAGTATCCGGCTTTGCAGCTCTTCGGTGGTTATAAAACGGGTAGTCGCCCATTGTAACAAAGTGGCGAATATGTCATTTTGAGAACGTCCCGGGAGGTTCAGTTCTTCGGTGAAAACAACTCTGTCATCGACAACAGGCACAGCACCGGCTAAATATTTTTTGTCGACCTGTGCAAAAAGTGTCACAGGGATCAAAAGAAATAATAGAAATAAATGTTTCATGATGTGTTCTTTTGTGATTTGAACAAAGATAATGGCTGATTTTGGATTTTTGATAAGAATGTGTGTGAAAATATACAAAACAACTGTAAAATATCTCAGTAGTTCGGAGATTCCGGCCATAAAGAAAGGTCGAGCGCTCCTTCGATTTGCAGCAAACCGATTTTTATGTTCAGTCCTCCGGTATATCCGGTCAGCTTACCGCCACTTCCGATCACCCGGTGGCAGGGAATCAGGATGGGTAGGGGATTACGGCTGTTGGCCATACCTACCGCCCGGCTGGCTTTTATATCTCCGCTTCTGCGTGCCAGTTCACCATAGGTGATCGTAGTGCCATAAGGAATCTCTTGTAATAATTTCCAGATTTTGAGTTGAAAAGGCGTTCCTTCCGGCGCAATAGGAAGGTCGAATTGTTTTTGTTCCCGGGCAAAATAGGCGGTTAGCTGTCGGTGGGCCTCTTTTAATAGAGGGGTTTCACTTATTTCGGTCTCTCCGGGAAGCAAGGCCATCCGGTCGCCGAGCCATAGGCGGGTAAGTAATCCGTTTTGCTCTTCCAGGGCGTATGTGCCTAATGGTCCGTCGTATTTGTAAATTGCTTTCATCTTTTTTTCTTTAGGTAGGTGAACAAAGATAGTATTAAAATCATTTTTTGCCTCTTATCGGCTATAAATTTATGTTTGGGTATTATATACGGTTTACCCTAACTGTACGTTTATAAGTGTAAATATGTATATAACTGCCTATGTTTTTATTCCCGATCGGTGTGTTTCAGGGGCATTTGCTGAGAGAGGCGGAAACAACTCACGACAGCGGCTATTAAGGCGAATATCGCTCCGGCCCACAGGCACACCGTAGTTCCTTTGTCGTGCATAACGAAACTGAACAATAGGGCCACAAGGGTTGCTCCCAGGGTTTGCCCTAAAAGCCGGGCCGTACCGATCATCCCGCTTGCCCCTCCACTGCGCTGGATGGGGGCGGAGGCCATGATTGTACTGTTATTGGGAGTCTGAAAAAGTCCGAAACCGATCCCACAAACGATCATACGCCAGATGATCGCCCCATCGGTAGGAATAGCCGGCAATACAGTCAGCAGGAAAAGGCCGGTAGCAAAAATCAGCATCCCGATACTTCCTAAAATTCCGGCATGTATGCGTTCTACCAGATACCCTGCCAGAGGAGCCGTGAACAAAGTCGCTACGGGCCAGGGAGTCAGCAATAACCCGGTAGCTACCTCTGTGCGTCCTAACGTATTTTGTAAGAAGAACGGGAGAGATACCAAAGCCAGCATCTGGGCAGTGAACGAGCAAATCGATGTACATACCGATAGGGAAAAAATAGGTATTTTTAACAAATCTACCGGTAATAACGGAAAGTCCTGGTGTAATTGACGGCGGATATAATAATAACCGACGATAAATAACAAGAAGATTTGGGCTGCAAGTAAATAGGCATTTTCATGATGTGCGAATCCTTCCATCGAGTAAATGAGCAGTCCGAAAGTAAGGGCATTGGCGAGGGCACTGGTTTTATCGAATTTCCGGTTTTGCTTCTTCTCGCGGTGGGGGAGATAGATCAGGCCCATAATCAAAGCCAGCAGGCCGAGGGGGATATTGATCGCAAAAAGCCATTGCCAGCTACCTAACGAAAGGATGATACTCGCAACAGAAGGGCCTGCGACAGCCGATACGGCAACGACCATCGCACTGATCCCCAAGCCGCGTCCTAAGTATTTCCGGGGATAAATAGTCCGGAGTTGTGCCGTATTCACACTTGTGATGGCCGACGCTCCGAACCCCTGGAGCACCCGGGCTACAGTCAGCATCCAAAAAGAAGTCGATAAGACACAGATCAGCGATGTGACACAAAAAACGGCGACTCCCGAAAGAAAAACTTTATGATAGCCGTAGATATCTCCTGGCGAAGAGAAAGACAATAAGGACACCGTAATAGCCAGCTGATAAGCATTCATCACCCAAATCGTGGTCGATGGAGAAGTCCCGAATTCACGCGAAAGAGTCGGAAGTACTACATTGACAATATTAGCATCCAACACCGACATGATTAACGCCAGCGAAGCTGCTATCACTGCCCATATCCGCCGGGGATTGGGCAATCCGTCTGTCGTATCGGTGATCGCAATATTTTTTGAAAACATCTTCCAATGAATTTACATGCAAAAATAGTAAATCTGTCAGGGATTGTCAGAACAGAAGGATTTTTTGTTTCTTTTTTTACTCCCTCTCCCAGTACCACAATAACCCTTCAATTCAGTGAATCAGCCACTTTTCAACTTCTTTTCTTTTGTCGTAACAATTTTGTAACAATTTTGAAATAAACCTGTAACAACTCCCTTCTATTTTTGCGGCCGTAAGTAAAACCTAAAGAATGGAATCAATTTATCTGGGAATTGTTATTTTCCTTTTTCTCCTCGCGATCTTCGACTTAACTGTAGGGGTCAGTAATGACGCCGTAAACTTCTTGAATTCGGCTATCGGTGCCAAGGCTGCCTCGTTTAAAACGATTATCCTGATTGCTGCTGTCGGTATTTTTTGTGGAGCAACCATGAGTAACGGGATGATGGAAATTGCCCGTCACGGTATATTCCGGCCGGAAGCTTTTCATTTCAATGAACTGATGTGTATCTTTCTGGCGGTCATGGTGACCGATGTGGTGTTGCTGGATATCTTCAATACCTTGGGGATGCCGACATCGACGACTGTCTCGATGGTATTTGAGCTGCTGGGAGGTACTTTTGCTTTGGCTATGCTGAAAATTGCTGCCGGTCCCGAGTCTCTGACTTTTGCCGAATTGCTGAATACCGAGAAAGCATTGACCGTTATTTTAGGTATTTTCCTATCGGTGGCTATCGCTTTCTTTTTCGGAACGCTGGTGCAATACTTGTCGCGGATTATCTTTACCTTTAATTATACTACTAAACTAAAATGGACGATTGGCTTGTTCGGCGGGATTGCTGTGACGGCCATTATTTATTTTATGCTGATCAAAGGAATAAAAGATGCTTCTTTTATGACAGATGCTCATAAGTTGTGGGTAAAAGACAATACTTTGACTATTGTCGGTGGGTGTTTTGTTTTCTTCACCGTGCTCATGCAAATTCTGCATTGGTGTAAAGTGAATGTCTTCAAGGTGATCGTTTTGTTGGGTACTTTTGCTTTGGCCATGGCTTTTGCAGGTAACGATCTGGTTAATTTTGTGGGTGTTCCTTTAGCCGGTTTTTCCAGTTATACCGATTTTATGGCAAATGGAAACGGGGTGGCTAATGACTACCTTATGGGAGCTTTAAATGAGCCTGCGAAAACACCGTTTATCTTTTTATTTTTATCCGGAGTGATTATGGTTATTTCTCTGATTACTTCCAAAAAAGCCCAAAATGTAATTAAGACTTCTGTCGATCTTTCGCGTCAGGATGATGGAAACGAGATGTTCGGTTCTTCGGCTATTGCACGGAGTCTGGTACGTTCGATGACTACTTTAGGGAATAACATTTCGAAGATTATTCCGGAGAAGGTCAAGGTATGGTTGGATAGCCGGTTTAATAAAGATGAGGCGATCCTGGCTAACGGAGCGGCTTTCGATTTGGTCAGGGCTTCGGTAAACCTGGTATTGGCCGGTTTGTTGATCGCATTAGGTACTTCCTTAAAATTGCCTTTGTCAACGACTTATGTCGCTTTTATGGTGGCTATGGGTAGTTCGCTGGCCGATCGGGCCTGGGGAAGGGAGAGTGCCGTATTCCGGGTGACCGGTGTGCTCTCGGTGATCGGTGGTTGGTTTATTACTGCAGGAGCTGCATTTATCATCTGCTTTTTTGTAACTATGATCATGTATTTTGGTGGCATGACGGCCATGGTTATTATGATCGGAGTGGCGGCTTTTATCTTGATCCGCAGTAATAACAAATACCGGAAAAAGATGAAGAGTGAAAAACAGGACGATGTTTTTCAACAGATGCTTTCCTCTAAAGATAAGGCGGTCGTTTGGAATTTGCTCCGTCAGCATGTGAGGGAAAATCTGGTGAAAGTACTGGATTTTGCCGCCAATACTTATGGACAGATGACGGATGGATTTATACGGGAAGATCTGAAAAGCCTGCGAAAGGCCGTTTCTTCTACCAATGACGAAAAAGATATTTTGAAGAAAATACGGCGGAAAGAAACACTCGGTATGCGGCGGATCGATAGGAATGTGGCCATTGAAAAGAATACCTGGTTCCACTTGGGAAGCAATAGTAGCGAGCAGATGATGTATTGCCTTAAACGGATGTGTGAGCCCTGTAAAGAACATGTGGATAACAATTTTAACCCCTTACCGGCAGAGTGTGCCGAAGAATTCGTACCGATCCGGGATATGCTGAAAAGTTTGCTCGAACGGACAAAAGATATTATTGACAAAGGGAATTATGAAGAGGCCGATTTGGTACTTGCCGAAGGGGAAGAGTTGAAAACCTGTTTATCCCGTTTGCATAAAATGCGTATCGAAAGAATGCAGGAAGAGAACAGTAGTGTTAAATTGTCTTTGGTATACCTGAATTTGTTGCAGGAGTCACAGGAGTTAGTCAGCATTATGCGGCATATGCTCCGTGCCAGCCGGAAATTTCAGCATGTCTGATTCTGACTTATTTCCTGAATAAAATTATTTATCTTTGTTTTATACAAATTTAAATAAAGAAGGATGGAAATGAAATTTTGCCAGAGTTGTGGTATGCCCCTGCAGGCCGAAGACCAATGGGGTACGAATGCCGACGGGAGTTTGAACGAAGAATATTGTTGTTATTGTTATCAAAAAGGTGCTTTTACCCAGGATTACACCATGGAGGAAATGATCGGGCACTGCCTGCAGTTTTTGGACGAATTCAACCGGGAGGCCGATGTTCCCAGGACCAGGGAACAAGCCTTGGCAGAAATGAGACAATTTTTCCCCGCACTGAAACGTTGGCAACAAAAATAGACGGAGAGCGGATGAGAAATGTTGGATGTTTGTTTCTATTATCGCTGGTGTGCCTGTTTGCCTGTAAGGATGAGACCCGGGAAAATCCTCCCTTAAAAGGGGATGCTTTTTGGTTGGCTAATCCCTGGAAATTTTATTTTGTAGATGCAGAAGGGAAAAGCGTACTCCGTTTAAAGGCGGGGGCTGTCCTGCCCCTGACGGGAATGGAGGTACCCGGCGACCCCGAAGTGATTCCGGCGGATTTTTTTCCTGACCGATCGGGAGAATACAATTATAAACACAATAGCGTAGGCTATGATCATGAAAAAGGATTGTACTATTGGCGAACTTCCGTCCCGGGAAACATTTGGGTCACTCCCAGTCGGTTTTATGTCAGGTTCGACCGGAACGATGTAGATACCGTCCGGGTACTTTTCAAATTTACTTCCGGTGCAGCTGTCGGGGGAGACGGGATCGAGGTTTCCGTCCGGGAAATGTATTATAACGACCGTCTGATCATTGAAAATAGCGATTACAGCCAGGAAGAAGGGATTGTTATAATGAAAAGGTAAAAAGTAAAAGGCTAAAAGCTATAGGCTAATATAGGCTATAAGCTATAGGCTAGGAGCAAAAGGCGAGAAGCGAAAGGTCATAAACTAAGAGGAAACTTATATTATATCGTTCTTTACTTTTTACCTTTAGCCTTTAGCTTATAGCTTTTAGCCTTTTACCTTTAAAATTCCTCCATCTCGTTCATCATCTGGTTATTTTCGTCGTGATCGGGACGTTGGGTTTTGTTTTTTCCGGCTTTCATATTTCCGAAGCTGTAGGTCAGGGTAAAGCCTATCGTGCATCCTGTCCGCCAGTTTGAAGCATATTGGCGGAAACCGGTCCCTGAAGTTTCGGTTTTCCATTTCCGGGAATTGAACAGATCACGTCCATTGATGCTCAGACTCAATTTCCGGTTGAGAAAAGCTTTGCGGATTCCTGCATCCAGACTGTAATTCGATTTTCTATATCCCTGTGCGATCAATTGACGGGAATTATAATTACCGGTCAGTTGGAGAGAGAAAGAAGCCGGGAGGATAAGGTTAGCGATTATCTTGGCATTCCATGAAAAATCTTCATTGCTCTTACCGGTCACCGGTTGATCCGCACCCGCCGGCAGATAAGAGAAACCGTCGAGTTTGTTGTAATATAAGTTAACTGTCGTGGTCAGATCCAATATAGAGAACAAATGGTTTTTTCCTACGATTTCTACACCTGCAGATTGGGTTTCAGCCACATTTTCGAACGTACTTTTCATGATATTGTCTTCCAGGTAACTGATACGCTGGATGACATCGTCGGTATTGCGGTAATAGGCAGAAACGGAGAGCGTGTGTGCCTCCCAGTTTTTGATATAATTCAGTTCCATCGAATTGGAATATTGCGGAGTCAGATAAGGGTTACCGAAAGAGATATTGGTAGAGTCGGTGATATTCAGGAAGGGGTTCAGCTGATGCCCCCAGGGACGGTTGATCCGTCGGCTGTAATTCAACTGGATTTCATTTTGGGCAGGCAGGGTGTAAGTTAAGAACACACTGGGGAAAATGCTGAAATAGTCGTCTTTATAGGGAGAGACCTCGCCTTTTTCCTGTCCATAGGCCAGGGAACGCGTATCGGTATGGGAATATTCGCCCCGTAATCCGGCTTGGTAGCCGAAATTACCGAAACGTCCCGAATAAGTCGCATAAAGGGCATGGATATCCTGATCGTAATAGAAACGGTTGTAAAGTTGTTCGTCGGGCCGGGCGTCTTCGGCCGTTTCGCCGCTCTTGGTCTCTACCGGGCTTTCCTGGCGGGAAAAAGTACCTTTATATCCAGCTTCGATCTTGTTGAATTCGTTGAATGCATTGACATAATCGGCCTGTAACTCCCAATTGTGGGATTGCATTTTATTCTTTTGCCACTGATAACTGTGTGTGGTTTCTTCATTTTCAAAAACAGAGCTTTGGAGATAGGTACTCTTTTGATCCATATTCCAGGTGTTCCACGAAGCTACTACATCCAGATTACTGGTTTTACTGAAATCGTGTTTATAACCGAGTTCGACATTGCCTCCTTTCATCGGATTGTCCGAATCGGAAATACGCTCACTGGAGAGAAAAGAATTAGGGATATCGCTTAAATAGTTGATTGTATTGGTTTGTTTACGGGTTCCGAACATTCCGAAAGCGCCGAGATTCAGATGGTCGGACTGGGTCAGATGCCAGGTCAGGCCGGCACGGACGAAAGTTTGTCCGCCATGGCCGTCATTGTCGGAAGTCTGATTGAGGAAAGAGACCGGATTACCCGAAGCATCCGTATTGGTCCGATTGGAGAAACCACCGCCGTCTCTTTTCCATTCCCGGTAGCCCACTCCGGCATACATCTCCGTTTTATTACTGCTGTAGTTGACATTGCCACTGGCATTCCAGCCGCCGCGGGTGTCGACTCCGGCTTGCAGGCTACCGTAGTAACCTGCTCTGCGGTCTTCTTTCAATACGATATTAATGATACCGGAAGTTCCTTCGGGACTGAATTTGGCCGAGGGATTGGTGATTACTTCGATCCGTTCGATACTTTCTGCCGGTAATTGTTCCAGGATTTGTGCCCGGTTGTCGGCCGAAAGCCCGGAAGCCCGGCCGTTGATCCATACGGTGACATCACTGCTTCCCCGTAAGGATACTTCGCCTTCGTTATCGACTTCGACAGAGGGAATATTGGTCAGGACATCACTGGCCGTTCCTCCCGTAGAAGAGATATTTTGATCGACATTGAATACTTTTTTATCGATATCGAATTTCATTTGGGAACGTTGGCCGGTGACCTTGACTTCGCCGAGCAATTGGCTGTCCTCTTGCAATAGCAGGTTCCGGAAATTGACTCCCGGTATCTGTTTGGAGAGGGTAAAGGGCTTTTCGATTGTTTTATAACCGATAAAAGAGATCGAAAGTGTATAACTCCCTTCCGGCAACTGGGCGATATGGAAAGTGCCGGTTTCATCGGTCACCATGCCTTTCAGGGGTACGGTGGTGCCGGCTTTCCGCACACTGATATTGACAAATTGCATCGGTTCACGGGTTTTAGCATCGATTACTTTCCCCCGGATAACACCGGCCTCTACCGGTAACGATTCGGTCGGTTCTGCCTGGAGCTTCACTCCATAACCTATCAGCAAAAAACAAAGCATTGCTGAGATCAGGATTCTTACATTCATAGTTTATCTATTGTATTTTGTGTTTTTCAACTTTGCCCTAACTAAAACCTCAGACCAGATTTTATAAAAAGAGTTTAGTGTTGAATGGATTATTTAACAGATTTGACTTTTCCTTCACAAAATAGCGATAGATTCTTTCAGAAATATTTAAGTATTGGGTTGAATATCGTCCCAGGCTGCCCCCTTGTTGGCTCCTGTTATCCAGTTGAAGGTATAATGGCGTTCCATGACGATTCCGCCGTCCAGCCGGGCCGGTGCTTCTTGCTTGTGAATATGTGCATCTACACAAGCCCAGTCGTATCGGTAGGTCAGGTCCGCTTGGTCGAGAATTTCCGTTGTGCTTCTGGCGATTCCCTGGCCGAGCAGGTCGCCGATACTTTTGTGTTGCCAGAAGATGGCTGCAATGACAGGCACATCGCAGATCTCGGAAGGATAAGGCAGTTCTTCGACAATACCGGCTGCCCACAACAGTACGGCGCAGTTTTCATAACGCCATACGAATTGGATGCACTCTTGCCCGGTCGGGTCCGGGTTGGAAATATAGGCCGCTTCTGCCGGTGTCAGCCAAGACTGTATTCCATAAATTTCATCCATTTTATTGAAATAGGTCAGCGCTTCGTTCCGGTCCGGGTTTTCGGACAACATCACTTCCGAATATACCGCAACAGCAAACAGAGTAGCGGCACGTTGCATCATTTCTTCCCTGCTTTTGAGGTGTACTTCGGTTTCCGGCACTTCACTTTTCAGTGTTTCCAGATAAGGAATCCCCTGTGTTTGCAGCAGAGCGACAGAACGTTCCCTGCGTTCCCGCTCGGCAGAAGTTTCTTCCGGCCTGTCGCCGTCCAGCAGGTCCGCATGGGCGACCGGAGTAAATTCAGTCAGTTCACTTTCCCCTTCCCGTGAAAATACCAGCTTGCCTTCTCCATCGTACAAGTGCATATTGGGATAAAGCAGATATCCCTTCACCTGATGGGCCAGGTCGAAAAGGGTATTGATGAGATAACGGGTGCGGTCGTTGTTATCGTCGGTTTCGAATACGATCCCTACAACACAATTGAAACAGCGGATCTGGCGCAGCACGTTTTCTTTCAATGCCGGGTTACTGGTTGCTGCCTGGGCGAAATAATTGGCCATTCCTTCGATGTGCATCTCTATAAATCCGGCCTTTTCCCGGACATGGGAAAGGTGGAATACGAGTAGGCTGTCATCCTGAAGAGTTACTCTGATCTGGTCTGCTTCGGTATCGACCGACTGGATTACCGGTGCAAATAAAGACTGTATTCCAGTCAAAATATGCTGAGGGGATCCGATTACCGTATAAAGTGTCAAATGTGCTTTTTCCATAATAAACCGCTTTTTCTGTTTTTTTAATTTCTCTCCTTTTCCGGTTTCTCCTTTCCCTTTCGCTTTTCGCCTCTAGCCTTTCGCCTCTGGCTTTTGCCTTTTACCAATAAATCACCAACCCCGCCACTCCTGCGAGGCAGATCATGAGGATAGGATGTATTTTATATTTCCAGGTAAGTAGAAAAGCGCCGGCGAAGATCAGGATACTTTTATAATCGATAAAGTTTTCTTTATTCATCAATAAGAGGGCAGCAGCTCCGATCAGCCCGACAGTCATGGGGCGTAAACCGGTAAAGGCGGCGGCGACATATTTGTTGTTTTTGAATTTGGCATAGAAAAATGAAATCAACAATACCAGTAAAAAAGAGGGCAGACAGACGGCAAAGGTGGCGATCACCGACCCCCAGACACTTCCAGTGGCGGTGTAGCCGATATAAGTAGCGCTATTGATTCCGATCGGGCCGGGGGTCATTTGTGAGATAGCCACTACATCTGTAAACTCTTGTAAAGTCAACCAGTGATATTTATCTACCACTTCATATTGGATCAGGGAGAGCATGGCATATCCTCCGCCGAATCCAAAGATTCCGATTTTTAAATAAACACCGAGCAATTGCCAATAAATCATGTGTCGTATTTCATTTAGAGTACTGTATACTATTTTTCCTTGATTTCTCCGTCCTCTTTCTCACTCTCTACTCTCCGTTCCCCTGTTTCATTTTTCCTTTGATCCAGAAGGTATAAATCAATCCTCCGATAATACCGGCCAAAACGATATATGCCGGAGATACTCCGCATTTCCATATCAATACGGCTCCGATAGCCGGTAAAATCAATTCTACCCATTTTAAATGAAGCGACCGGGCTGCTGAGATGCAGGGAACCAGGATCAGGGCAACGACAGCCGGCCGGATACCGTTGAATATTTTCATCACCCAGATATTGTCCTGAAAATGATTGAAAAACAGAGCGATGGCCAATATGATACAAAAGGAGGGGAGTATGGTTCCGCCGGCACAAACGATACTACCCGTTACTTTCTTGAGTTTGTAGCCTACAAAAATAGAGATATTGACAGCAAAGATACCTGGTAAAGACTGTGTCATGGCGAATAAATCCATAAAATCCTGCTTGTCTAGCCAACCGCGGTTAACGACTTCACGTTCAATCAAGGGGATCATGGCATATCCACCGCCGATGGTGAACATCCCGATTTTTACAAATGTCAGAAAAAGTGTCCAATACATACCTGATTATCTCTATCCGATGTGCAAAGGTACACTTTATTCAGGAGTTTTCTATGATTGGAAAGCCGTTTCTCTCACTTTCTCCACGATGATGTTGGGGGCGTGGTATACCGTGTGGCCGAATTGAGGAATAAAGTCCATAAAGCCAGCGGCCGCTGGCTTTATGGACTTTATTTGTTGTTTTTAATTATGCTTTAAATAGCATCTTTCTTTGCGTATTCCGAGAATTCACAGCCGAAAGTATCGGCCAGATAGTTGTCCATTTCATCGGCTTTGAAAGCCATATCGGTGATATTCTTTTGAATTTCTTCTGCAAAATCAGAGAAGATATCCGAGATATGAATGCGGTAAGAAAGGTAAATCTGATTCCCGTCCAGTCCGAGTTGATAAGGTTTGATATCTTCTGCACTCAACAGATAAGTCAGTACCGGCTCCAGGTTTTTCTTCGGTAGGTTGTTCAGCGGAGAAGTACAGAACAGATACGAACGCTGGTATACGAACATCCGGATCTCGGAGCTGCCTTTATGGAAAGTCCAGCTTTCATAGCCGACACGTGCCAACACCGGATTGATACCCATGTTTTCGATGGCTTTTTCACAAAATGCTGCCAGTTCGGTAAGGCCTCGCTGCTGGAAAATATTTTCCGGTAATTTCTCCCCGCATGAGGGGCAATATTCGTCTTCTTCGGATATAAATTCCTCACAACTGTTACATTGTATATTGAAATTATTGCGGTCGAGTTCTGAAATCTGTTCGAGTAAGGTACACAAGGAGGCTATGGGAATGCCGAATCCCATATTATCGGCATTGGTCAGTTTGCTGGTTGTGATTGCCACTACTTCGCCATTTTGGTTGAACATCGGACCACCGCTATTACCCGGATTGACAGCTGCATCCGTTTGGATATAATAACTGTCGTCCATCAGTTGTTTGGGAGACGAGACGGTTCCTTCGGTCGCTGTAAACGGCATCCCGAAGGGATAACCGGCTACGTTGATTTTTTGGCCCAGCGTGACTTCGGTACAGGCCAGGCTGATTTCCGGTAAAGCGGTAAAATCGCCCTCTGCCGATAATAAAGCGATGTCGAGTATCGGATTGACCAGCACAATATTCGCTAAATAACGGTTCTTTTGGTTATCTTCCAGGGCTACCTGACGAAATCCTTCTACGACATGATAATTGGTGACGAAAAGATCGTGTTTTTTCAGGTAAAAACAGCTGCCTGATCCCCCGGCATGATTGACTTTATATACGGTTTGAAATATATTTTGATCCATAATGTTTTGTTTTTGAGTTGATTAGTTACCGAAATTCTGGGCTGCCAATTGTTGTACTTTGGCGGTATATTCTTCTGCACTGATCTGGCCACTGGCCAATTGTTGCTGTAATACTTGCACTTGTTGCAGATAGTTTTGCATACCGTTGCCCTGCATCATTTGTTGCATGTTTTGCATCATTTGTTGCTGCATGGCCTGCACGTTTTTCATATATTCGTTCATGTCGACGGTGCCTTCCTCTTCCTCCTCCTCTTCGTCGAGTTCATCCTCCATGATCGCTTCCATCGCTTTATAGAGTACAGGAGCAGCCTCATCCCACGGTTGGGCGGAACTCTTTTGCAAAGCTTTTACAACCACTTGGTTGACATCCTCCTGCAAATTGTTATAGTAATACATCTCGTAGAATTTATAAAGCATCATGACACAAGCGGTCATATAATCACCCGATTCCATATAACCGGAAATCTTTTTGTAACTGTCCTCGAAATTTTCCTGAATGTTTTGTAGGTTGGAACGACGTTTGTTCGGGATAAAAGTCTCGACAAAATAAAGATCTTCCGCCAGTTCTTCTTGGGTCATTTTTTGTAGTTTTTCGATGACTGCTTTTCCCTGGGCTGTGATTTCGGGCAGCGGTATATCTTCGCGGTCCATTTCCCGGATTGCCTTTTGCATATCGTTGAGCAGCTGACCCTGAGGTTGGGCGAAATACATGAATTTCATCAGGGTCGTGTCGATTATGTTCCAGATATAACCGTATTTGCGTGAAGGCTCGAAATATTTTACGGCATCCAGGCACTCTTTGCAACTGATTTGCACGGCTTGGTATATATTCTCCAGGCTTGCTGTATCGTAAGGGGTCGTTTTAGGCTCATAGATACGTTGTGCCCCGAATTTAGTCTCGAATTCATCGTCGTATTTGTCTCCCGTACAGCATATTTCCTGCAGGATATAATAGATTTTGTAAGGGTTGATCAATTGGATCGGACAGCTGTATTCAAACGAAAGGCGGTTATCCCGCAAATAGATCGTTGCCAGATCCATGGCGTTGAAATTGAGTCCTGCCACCTGACGGAGTAAGGGTATCCGCCCTTTTTCAGGAAGAGCGACAAAAGGAGCGGTGATACTGAGTTTTTCCTCGTCCAATTTGATGTTTACGATAATAGAACCGTGGGGAATATGAAATTCGTTTCCCTGTACATTGCCGTATTTCGTCCGGAAATCTCCGTTGATATAATCCAATAAGGCATAAAATGATTTCAGATACTCGTGATTTTCAAAAGCTTCCACGCTCGCATCGAAAGCTTCCACGTTCAATTTACTCTCGGTTGACGAGAGGATAGGAGGAGTAAAAGTTAAGGCTTGTTTCATCGTATAATATTTTTAAAAGATGTCTTTTTTTGACCACACTGACAAATGTAAAAAGGAAATAAAATTATACAAGAGAAGACCTTCTTTTTTTTGCAGGCATTGACATTTTTTTGTTTATTGTTGATACTTTTTGGGTATATGTTTTATAAACTGCTTAAATTTTGCCGACTTTCAACTTATTTATTCTATTTTTGTTTGACTGATAAAATACAAAGACGATGAAAAAATGTAGTGTGTTTTTGTTTCTTCTGGTTACGTTGGCTGCCGTCGGACAAAAAGAATACAGAATCGAAGGAAAAGTGCGGAATGCGGCCGGAAATACGGTGGTGCAACTGTTAGTGTGGGCTGGGAATATGGGGAAGGTTATCGGGAGCGATACCCTGAAAGACGGACGGTTTTCATTTCGGGGAAAGCTGGAAGAGGTGCCGTTACGGATGTCGGTTTTTGTTGAGGGGGATTCGGCATTATATGGTAATCTCTCATTTTGGGTCGGTGAACCGCTGACTAAAATAGAAGGGGATGAACCTTGTGTCGCCCTTTGGAAAGTCAAAAGTAAGTTGAGGCAACAGCAGGAAGAGAATCGGTTTGTGAAAAACTCCGCCCGCATCACCCGCGAATATGAGCGGGTAAGGTTCGATAAAGAGGATGAATATGTGGCGGAATATAAGGATCAGTATAGTAAGCATCCGAAGATGAAGGATTATCCCGTGACCCGTTTGTTCGACTCTTTGTCTGCCCTTAAAGCGGAAGCCGACCTGAAAATTTTGGAAGAACAGGCCGTTTTGTCGGAAGTCGGACTGGAAAGATTGTATGAGCATGCGCGAAAACTGCGTTCACCCCAATGTCCGCCAGGACTTCGGGAAAGGGTTGAAAAGCTTTATTTGCGCCTGGATCCGGCACTCAAAACTACTGCCCGGGGGAATGAAATCCACATTTATCTTTATCCGGTGAAAATCTGTGAGGTGGGAGATCGGTTGGCAGACGGCCTCCTCTTCGATCGCGAAGGCGGAGAGCATCACTTGTCGGACTATCTGGGAAAATATATTTTATTGGATTTCTGGAGCCGGGGATGTGGTCCTTGTTTGATGGCACAACCCGAATTGGAAGAGTTGGCGGAAAAATTCCGGGATAGTTTGCACGTGATCAGCATAAGCCTGGAGGTTTCGGAAAAAGGGTGGAAAGAGGCTATCCGGGATCTGAAAGGAATACAGTTGTGTGATTTTAAGGGAGAAGGAGGATTGATCGCTTCGTATGGTTTTGACGGGATCCCGAAATTTGTGGTTATCGGTCCTGACGGGAAGATCCTGGACAAATGGACTGGATATGGGAAAGGAATTTTTGAGGCTCGCTTGAAAAAACTGTGTAAAATATATGACGGCGAAAATAAATAAGACCAATGCTGCCCGTTTGCTCGATAAAGCAAAGATCGCTTACGAGCTGGTACCTTATGAAGTAGACGAAAATAATCTGGCAGCCACCCATGTGGCGGAACAACTGGGAGAAAATATCGCCCAGGTATTTAAAACACTGGTATTGCGCGGAGATAAAAACGGCTTGTTCGTTTGTGTTGTCCCCGGAGATGCCGAAGTCGATTTGAAACTGGCGGCAAAAGTTTCCGGCAATAAAAGTGCGGCGATGATCCATATGAAAGAACTGTTACCGGCAACCGGGTATATCCGGGGAGGATGCTCTCCGGTCGGAATGAAAAAGGCTTTGCCCACTTTTATTCATACTACTTGCATGGATTTCGGGTATATCTACATCAGTGCAGGGATGCGGGGATTACAGATCAGGATTGCGCCGGCCGATCTGGTGGAATTTACCCGGGCAGAGGTTACCGATCTTATTCTCACCTGACTAGACTTCCCTGATTCCGGAGTAACTTGATAAACAGTATAAAATTGGAATGGTGGATATAGCAGCGACTTTAATTCATTGGTATGCAGAAAATAAAAGGGAATTACCCTGGCGGGAAACCACCGATCCTTATCGGATATGGATTTCGGAGATTATCCTTCAGCAGACACGGGTGGTGCAGGGATTGGAGTATTTCAACCGTTTCATGTTGCGTTTTCCCGATGTACGGGCATTAGCGGAAGCACCCGGAGATGAGGTGATGAAATATTGGCAGGGCCTGGGATATTACAGCCGTGCCCGTAATCTTCATGCAGCGGCAAAGGAAATTGTGGAAAAATTCGGCGGGGAGTTTCCCCGCAACTATTCCGATGTACTTACCCTGAAAGGGATCGGGGAATATACGGCGGCGGCTATTTGCTCGTTTGCCTGGAAATTGCCCTATGCTGTCGTGGATGGGAATGTTTACCGGGTATTGGCCCGGATCTTCGGTATCGATACCCCTATCGACAGTAACGCAGGGAAGAAAGTGTTTTCCGGGTTGGCTGCCGAACTGCTCGACCGGCGTCATCCGGACCTTTACAATCAGGCGATTATGGATTTCGGAGCCATACAATGTACGCCGAAAGTCCCCGTTTGTTTATATTGTCCGTTACGGGAAAATTGTGTGGCACTGGCTTCCGGCCGAGTTGAAAAATTACCGGTGAAAGCAGGAAAAGCAGTCGTTAAGCCCCGTTATTTCAATTATTTGCATATCCATTGCAGGGGTGTGAATTTGCTGGCCCGTCGCGAAGCGAAAGATATTTGGCAAAATTTGTACGAATATCCGTTGATCGAAACCGGGCAGGAAACCGACTTGGAGGTATTGCAACAAACCCCGGCCTATCTGGAATTGATGCAAGAGGCAGGAGAAATACAGATACTCCGAAGTTTCATCATGCCCAAACATGTACTTTCACACCGCATTATTTACGCCCGTTTTTATGAGATCGAAGTAGAACGTTTTTCTCCGGCGATGCAGCGCTTTTTACAGGTACCGGAAGAGGAACTGGAACAATATGCCGTTTCCCGTTTGATCGCGCTGTACCGGGAAAAATGATTAAGAAGAAACGGCTTTGTCCGGCCGGGGCAGGAATACGGCAAAAGTTTGTAATAATACCGACAAGACAATGAGGCCCAAACCGATGTAAAAAGCCCCGTTCAACTCCCGGGCTTCGTGGAAGAAAAGCATAGCCAGGATAATGCTGTATACGGGTTCGAGATTATATGTCAGGTTGACCGTAAAGGCCGATACTACTTTTAAGACCTGTATTTGCAGTAGGTATAAACCGATGGTACAAACGGAAGCCAATAGGATCAGATAGATCAGGCCGGAGACGTCCGGGAAGATCGTTTCTACCGGAAAATAGCGGAGATAAAAAGGTAAAAGACAGCTCAGACCGACAAATCCGCCGGACATTTCATACAAGAGCATCGTACTGGCATCGTGGCCGGCAGCTACTTTCTTATTCGTAATCGTAAACAAGGCGGCCAGGACCGAAGAGGTGATCCCTAAGAGGATACCCTGACGGTAACGGGTGTCCAGATGGAAAATCAAAGCTATACCCAGTAGGGTAAGCAGGCTGAAAAGTACTTCTTTGACAGAGATGCGGTGACGGTTGATCCAGGGTTCCAGAAAAGCCGTGAAAAAACTGACCAGTGAAAAGCAGACTACACCGATGGAGATGTTGGAAGCTTTGATACTCCCATAAAAGAATACCCAATGCAGTCCTAATAATATCCCGATGCCACCGATCTTGAAAACTTCTTTCCAGCCTATCCGGGGAAAGCGTCTCCGGACTGCCGATAGTAGGGCGAACAGCAGACCTGCCAGCAACATCCGGTACCAGACCAATAAACCTTCATTGAGCGAAATCAGCCGCCCGAAAATGCCCGTAGCCCCCGCGAGCAGAACGGATAGATGGAGTTTAAAAAAAGCTTCTTTCATGTTTGTCATTTCACCTGAACTGAACCGGGCACAAATGTACAAGGAAAATACGATTTTTCAATGATTAAAAACGGTGACAAGAGGTAAAACGGTTGAAACGGCTGGCCAGAATTGGCGGTTATCGGTGGGCTGCCGTTTCAACCATTGTCTTCGTGGAATTTTTACCTGCTTTCCAGGGCTTGCTGGCGTTTGACCTCTTCCAGTATTTTCTTGAGATCGGTCTGGGTTTTCCGGGCCATTTCTTTACCGCAATGTTCATCTGCCTGATAAAAACGGGCGATAGCCCGGATCCGGATCGGTTCGGGAACATCGGCTGTTGCGGTAGTGAAATTAGAAGTCAGGCGGTCTTTTTCGTCTGCCGGCAACAGGCGGTATAAATCTCCCGGTTGGGTGTAGAAATCGTTGTCCTGGGGATAATGGCCGGCAGCGTTTTCCAGTTCCAGGGGGGGATAATTGTATTTCGTGTCGGATACCGGACCGTTGAAACTATTCGGTTCGTAGTTGACGCTGGCACCTGTATTGCCGTCGACACGCATATGCCCGTCCCGGTGATAATTATGCACCGGACAATGAGAGCGATTGACCGGGATACTATCGGCATTTACACCCAAACGGTAGCGGTGGGCATCGCCATATGCGAATAACCGGCCCTGGAGCATCCGGTCGGGAGAGAAGCCTATTCCGGGAACTGCATTGGCCGGATTGAAAGCCGATTGTTCTACATCGGCAAAATAGTTTTCCGGATTCCGGTTCAGTTCTATCAGGCCTACTTCGATTAACGGATAATCTTTGTGGCTCCATACTTTGGTCAGATCGAAAGGATTGAAACGATAGGTTTTGGCTTCTTCTTCGGGCATAATCTGAACACACATTTTCCATTTAGGAAAATCTCCTTTTTCGATATGCTCGAATAAATCCCGTTGTGAATGTTCCCGGTCTTTGGCCACGATCTGTTCGGCTTCTTCATTGGTATAATTAGCGATTCCCTGTTGTGAGATCATATGAAATTTCACCCACACCCGTTTGTCTCCGGCATTGTAAAAACTGTAGGTATGGCTTCCGAAACCGTGTTGCTGCCGCATATTCCGGGGGATACCACGGTCGCTCATCAGGATCATCACCTGATGAAGGGATTCCGGGGTCAGGCTCCAAAAGTCCCACATCGCTGTGTTGCTGCGTAGGTTGGTCTTAGGGTCCCGTTTTTGGGTATGGATAAAATCCGGAAATTTCAGGGGATCCCGGACAAAAAATACCGGCGTATTATTTCCCACCAGATCCCAATTGCCTTCGTCGGTATAGAATTTCAGTGCAAATCCGCGTACATCACGCTCTGTATCGGCTGCTCCCCGCTCCCCTGCAACCGTCGAAAAGCGGGCGAACAGATCGGTCTTTTTCCCTACTTTAGAAAAAATAGCCGCTTTGGTGTAACGGGTAATATCGTTCGTGACAGTGAAAGTACCGAAAGCACCACATCCTTTGGCATGCACGATACGTTCCGGTATTCGTTCACGGTTGAAATGGGCCAGTTTTTCGAGTAGCCACACATTTTCGAGTAGTTCAGGGCCCCGGGGACCGGCTGTGCGGCTGTTCTGATTGTCTCCGACAGGTATCCCGGCTTCGTTTGTCAACTGAGTTTTTTTGTCTTCCATAATGATAACATTTGAGTTAGATATGTCGGTTTTACGGAAAGACAGGGTTTTACGATACACCTTACGAAGATATTTCGTTTATATAATCGTATACTGCCTTTGAAATTTGGGCGATTATGGCGGCATTGGTTTTGTCGTCTTCCATCGAATCGGTTATAAAAACGGCAATTGTATAATGATCGCCGCCATGGGGAAGATAGACAAATCCCATATCGTTGTCTCCGGCTTTCATGCCTGTACTGTCCCGGTCGGAGCTCCCGGTTTTATGGCCGATAATCGTTTCGGCCGGTAAAAGACCTTTTAGTTTGTCGCTGCCGGTGGAAGTCGCTATCATCGTATTTTCGAGAAATTTTTGATAAACAGGCGATAACAGTTCCTGCTGTATGAATTTTTCCAGCAAACGGACAGCCGAAGAGGGACGGGTATGATTCAGGTAGGGGTCGCCGGACTTATGCATCCGGTCCTCGGTAGCTGTGATTTTCATTTGTTTGATACCCTGACGGCGGACATATTTTTGTAGGGCACTTGTGCCTCCCAGATAATCGATCAGGATGTCACAAGCATTGTTGTCACTCAGGGCGACACTGTATTTCAGCAGTTCCCCGATAGTTATCTTAAAATTGCCTTCCGGGCGGGCTTCCCGGAGCGGACTGTAGGTATCCGGATGCAAGTCCGGTTTACTGATAAATAACTCGGTCTCCAACGGAAGCCCTTGCTTATCCAGACGTTCCAGCACGGCTAATGCCAGGGGAAACTTGAACGTACTCATCATCGGATATCCGGCTTTGTCGTTTACGGTTACCAGGATTTTACCGTTGTATAATACGGCGATTCCGACGGTGGCTTTTTTATTTTCAATAATAGATTTTAACTGTTGGGCGAGTGGTTCCTGGCTGTAAAGCGGTGTCAGCGCAGTGAGGAAAATCAGGCAAAAAAATAGTTTGGAAAACATCGTAAATAATCGTTTTGAGGTTAAGCATGAAGATCGATTGTGCCATGGACAGATTTCAGGCTACCCGGAATCAGTTCGTGGACCATAAAATAGGGCGCTAATTCTTCCGGCAGACCGGTTTGCCGGATACCGTATTCTCCGATCGCTTTGAAACCGAAACGTCCGTAGTAGGCCGGATTGCCGCAAAGAAAAGCTGCCCGGTAACCCATACTTTGGGCAAGTCGTAAGCCTTCTTTGAGCAAGGCCGATCCGACACCCTGATTACGGTAGTCCAAAATGACGGATAAGGGCGCTATCATCAAAGCTTCGTATGGAGTGCCGTCATCTTGGGTGACTACGGTCCGGGTCAGCATAATATGGCCGATTAATTTCCCTTGGCATTCCGCGACCAGGGCTAGTTCGGGAATATAATTCCCATGGATGCGCAGACGGTTTGCAAAATCCTGCTCGTCTCCGTCGCTGACTTCTGCTGTTGCGAAAGCTGTCCGGATAAGCTCGTAAATAGCCGGGAACTCTGCTTCGCGTTCCTGCCGGACGGTAAATGAAGATTTATTTTTCATCCCTATTTCGTTTTGGGACCAATATAATGCGTATATTTGACATAAACAATAAAACGGCAAAAATGGAAATTGAAAAGTTTATAGAAAATTATCGGGAAGCTTTCGGCGAAGCGGCCGGACTGCCGGTTGTATTTTGGTATTCCGACGAAGAGACCGGGCATACCGAAAAGATCGGCGGGTGTTTTTTTAAAGGTATGCAAGAGGTTCGTGCCGGCAATACGATTAGTTTGAATGCGGAAGTCATCGGATGTGGGGGAGGAAAGTTTTATACCGGATTTGCTCCGATGCCCGAACATGTTCCGGGTTTTGTGTCGTTAAAGGAGAAATACAAGAAAACTCCCGGAATGGTAAAGGAATTTGTCGATGAGTTGGGGATTCCCCGCGCAGAGAAAAAATATTTGCATTTTGCCCGGATCGATCGGGTAGAGCATTTCGACGGCTTGGAAGGCATCTTGTTTTTAGCTACACCGGATATATTGTCGGGTTTGACTACCTGGGCTTATTTCGATAATAATAGTCCGGATACGGTAATGGCTATGTTCGGATCGGGTTGTTGTTCTGTCGTGACCCAGGCCGTCTTGGAAAACCGGATGGGAGGGAAACGAACTTTTCTGGGGTTCTTCGATCCTTCGGTACGGCCTTGGTTTGAAGCGGATATCCTGAGCTTTACCATTCCTATGTCACGGTTTAGGGTAATGTACGACACGATGCGTGAAAGCTGCCTCTTCGGTACACCGGCCTGGGCAAAAGTAAGGGAACGGATAAACCAGGTGAAGAATGCGGAATAAAGGATGAAAAAGACCGGACAGATTTTATATCTTTGGCGGAAATATCAAGCACATCATTATGGGAACATCGGATAACGGGCAGGAAGTACTCCGGCAAAACCTGGAGGAAAAAGGAACATTTCAGGCATTGTATCAAATGCATTTGTTATTTCGGGAAAAGGGGAAACGGCCGGAAGGGAAAAAAATCCTCGGTAGGTTGCAGAAAGAATTCGGGCAGGTCGATCTGGTTGCGGATGTCGATCATTCGTTGGCTACTTTTGCCATCGCTGATTTTCCGGTAGAATACAAAAAAGATAAAAAGGTTATTCCGGCTCAGGTATTGATGGCCGATTTCACACCTTTCGATCCGGCTTCTGTCGACCGGATGCAACGTTCCCAGTTGTGGGATTGTCCGGATGGGGAAAAATTGCTGGACAGTTGTAAGTATAAACTGATGCTTTCCGATTTCCTGGCTGCCGGATTGGAATACAAGCTTCGTTGCCGTATGCTCGCCCGCTGGCTGGAAATTGCTTTGGAGCTATTCGATGATTGTGTGGGAGTATGGATCCCGGCTAGCGGTAAACTGCTTACCCGGCAACAGTTGCTGAATAATCCGTACCGGGGAGATGACCGTTTTCTGTATTTTGGAGTGAATATCCGTTTTTTCAATATCCAGGGTACGGAGGATATGATGGTAGATTCCTTAGGGCTATATGCTGTCGGTTTACCCGATGTACAATATCATTTCCACGGCCTCGATCCCAACGATGTGGTAGATCATGCTTATCGTGCCGTCGGCTATCTCTTCGGGCACGATGCTCCTGTAAAACCGGGGGAGACCATCGGTGGACTCAAAGACGGGCAATTGAGTGCCGAAGTACACTGGCCTTGTCGCTATGAGAAGGCTTTGCTGCAACCCGAACGGGAAGTGATGGATATCTGCCCCGGAGAATATGCTTCCGGCAATCGTCCGGAGTAAACCGGGGATCGGTTTCATTATCCTAATCCGAACTCCATGATAGAAATACCCGAATCTACCATTATCGGCCGGCAGGCTACATGAGATTATCCGCGAAACATATCTCGGCGGTACGGTATACTATTGTCCCGTATGTCAAAAACTGTGATAGTTCGGCAGGGGGCTAAACTTTATAAATAACACGTGATGGAATTGACATTAAAAATCGATCAGGAAAAATGTATCCGTTGTGGCAAATGCGTCAGGGTTTGTCCTTCGATGATTCTGCAGCAAGCAAAGGCTGCCGGGGAAGTGGAAGTGAAAGAATGGCAAAATTGTATCGTATGCGGACACTGTGTGGCCGTTTGCCCTACCGGTGCAGTAGAACATTCCGGATTTCCTGCCGGGAAGGTACACGAATTCGATTACTCCGATTACCCGGCACCTGCTCAGATGATGCTGTTGTGTAAAGCCAGGCGCTCCAACCGGGCCTTCACCGCTCAGTCTGTCCCCGAAGAGTTGCTACAACAGATCCTGGAGGCTGCTCACCGTGCTCCTACCGCAAGCAATGCCCAGCAGATCGGTTTTACAGTAGTTACCGATCCGGTCCGGTTACGGGAAATCACCGGATTTACTTTAGGAGTATTCAAAAATGCACTCAAAAAGATGCAGCATCCTTTATTGACTCCTTTGGTAAAATGGTTTATGCCCGATGCTTTCCGGTATATCCCTGTATTCGAACGCTTGTTGCGGGAGGATACCAAAGGAAACGATCTCATCCTGCGAAAAGCCAAAGCGGTTGTGTTCATCCATGCTCCCCGGACCAGCCGTTTCGGTTATCAGGATGCCAATCTGGCTTATCAGAATGCCTCGCTGATGGCTGAGTGTCTGGGAGTAAGCCAGTTTTATACCGGATTTGTCTGCTCGGCCATAGAGCAGGATAAAAAAGGGACATTGGAAAAGAAATTGGGGATCGATGGAAAAATATATGCCGGAATGGCTTTGGGACTGCCCGCTTTCCGTTATAAAAATTATATAGACCGGAAGGATTTGAAAGTAAATAGATTATAGCTGCAACTTTTGTATCCTATCGAATAGTTTCAAATAAATTACTCCATATTTTATAAAATCACGGTGGTCCCGGGAGGTCGTGCAATAAATTGTAGTGAAGCCTGCGATTTTTCAGATTTGTTTTTTATATTTATCGACAAGTGTTTATCTGGGACGACAGGATAGGTGCTGGTTGTACAAAATATTAAAAACAAGCTGAAGAGTTGTGGTGGCCGAATTTCCTGTAAAACTTTTGCCGGGGTGATTCGATATTTCCGACTGTTTTGGCATGATACACGGAACGATATGGATAAAAAATTTTTGAAGCAATTGGCCCGGTGGCACGAAGACGATGAATTTCAGAAAATAGTAGATGCCATACTGGCTCTTCCTGAAGAAGAACGTGATTACGATTTGACCGGGCAATTGGCCAGGGCTTTGAACAACCTGGAAGATTACGAGACGGCTGCTGAAGTGTTATTGACCGTGGAAGCGGAAGGGCAGCACGATCCCTTGTGGCATTACCGTCTGGGGTATGCATATTACTATAGTGATCGGTTCGGGCAGGCTAAAGAAAGGTTCGAACAGGTATTGCGGCTCACCCCTGACGATCAGGATGCCCGTATGTTTTTGGGATGGTGTGACGAAGAGCTGACACCCGGGGGAAAAGTAAAGAAACTGAATGCCCGTCTGACGGCCCCTGAAACGATGACCGGGGGCAAGACCTTCCGGCAGCGTACGGCTGAATTCTGGCAATGGTTTACGGACAATGAACCCCGGTTGGCTGCTATGATTGAAAAACGGGGAGAGGAGGACGTGGATAAAATGGTGGATTTTATTTCCGGAGGAGTACAGCTGATCTCCGGCGAGCTGAATTTTAATCTCGGTGGTGATTATGAATTTACCTTCACCATCGAAGGGAAGAACTATCTCTTTTATCTGTTGCCTTGGTTGGTGGAGCAGATGCCGGAGCAGTTCCGCGGAAAATGGCATTTCTTTCCTTGTATGCAGGGCACTCATGGGGAGAGTTTCGGATTTCAGATGTACGGTAAAGACGTGCAGTTGGATGAGGTGATGGTAGGATTGAAATATAAGGAAGACCAGAATTATTTCGATATCCGTTTTTATGATGAACAACTTTGTTCTCTCGACGATAATTCTTGTTACAATGCTTTTTATATCATGATGGAGCTGACGATCGGTGAGGCGCTGTCGCATATCTATATCGGTAATGTCGACAAGGCGGATGGGATGGAAGCAGGCATGTTTCCCCTTACCAGGCTGGAAGCTTGTATGACCGTAGCGCTCGAAGAAGCTAAAAAAGAGATTCTTACCCGTCCTGACGAGCGTTATAGTGTTTATAGAATGGAATTCGATACCGTTAAGGATTTACGTTATGATATGGTCATCGGGACCACCTGTTTTTCCGATCTTCTGCAGGATTATTTCAATGGGGAGACGGAGAATGCCGATAAGTTGGCTGCATGCGGGAGCAAGGCGGTATTTTTGGTGATGCCGGTGGGAGAAGCCGATCGTTCCGGGATGTTGAAACTCCGCTATGAGATCGAAGACCGGTTGACGGCAGAAGTACTCGGTAAAAAGGGATCCGGCCGTGAGATCGGAATCTTATTGGGAGGAACTATGGGGCGCGATAATTTATACATCGATTTGCTGCTTTACGATGCCCCTGCTTTTATGGAGCAGGCAAGCAGTCTGCTGGGGCAATATTCCTATCCTTTCTATTTGGCCGAATTTCGGCCGGAGAGTCGTTTGGTAGCCCTGGCAAATGTCGGTTGATCCTATGCCGGAGATTCCGTTGTCCCCGGCGAATCGGTCCGCCGTATCGTAGAATTTGCGGATTGTCGTGCCGATGGGGATTCCGGTATCCGGTGCAAACCTTTAGACAAGGCCTGTTTCGAAGTCCTGGGGAAAATAGAAGAAGGATTCGGAGGTAAAAGGAGGAGTTTTAATATGTTTTTGAAACTTTGTGGGGGGCGGTTACGATATATTATCGGTTATTAACCCTTGGGGAAAGGAAGATGATGAAGAATACGATGATGATTTGTCTAGCCTTATTTGCAGCTTTCGGATGTACAGGTCAGAGTAAGGCAGGTAAGGGTAAAACACAGGAATTGACGACTATGGAAAATCAGAAAGAAATTTATCTGGCAGGGGGATGCTTTTGGGGAACAGAGCATTTTATGAAACAGATCCGGGGAGTGGAAGCCACTCAGGTCGGTTATGCAAACAGTACCGTTGCCGATCCGGATTACCGGCAGGTATGTAGCGGACGGACCGGGGCTGCCGAGGCTGTGAAGGTGGTTTACGATCCGGCCGAAGTGGGATTACCTCTGTTGCTCGGCCTTTATTTTAAAACCATAGACCCCACTAGCCTGAATAAACAAGGCAACGATCGCGGTACCCAATACCGTACCGGGATTTATTATACGGACCCTGCTGACCGTGAGGTGATTGTCCGGGCCGTGGACGAACTGTCGAAACGATACGATCGTCCTTTGGCGATAGAAGTAAAACCTTTGGACAATTTTTATCCGGCCGAAGGTTATCACCAGGATTATCTGGACAAGAATCCCGGTGGATATTGTCATATCGATCCGGCTCTGTTCGGGCTTGCCCGTCAGGCTAATCTCCGGCCGGCCGGTGAAGGGATGAAACCCCCGCAGACGGTTTACCGCCGTCAGGACGATGCGACCCTGAAAAAAACATTATCCCCCGAACAATATGCCGTTACCCGGAAAAATGCCACGGAACCGCCCTTTCAAAATGCTTATTGGAACGAATACCGGGAAGGGATTTATGTAGATATCACAACGGGTGAACCGCTTTTTATATCGGCCGATAAGTTCGATTCGGGTTGCGGATGGCCGAGTTTTTCCAAACCTATCGACCAGGGGCTGATCGATGAAAAGACCGACACTTCCCATGGTATGCGCCGGACTGAAGTACGCAGCAAGACGGGTGATGCTCATCTCGGACATGTGTTTAACGACGGTCCGAAAGACCGGGGCGGATTACGCTATTGTATCAACAGCGCTTCTCTGCGTTTTATTCCCAAAGAGGACATGGAAGCCCAGGGGTATGGGGCATATTTACCCTTGTTGGACAAAAAATAAGATCGTATTTCCCTAAGTGTGTAAATTTACTTCTGTACAACAGGCGTTTACAAGCCATGATTGCTAAGGACTGAAAATCGGAGAGTTTCAACCGGAGAATTATTTCCGAGATTTGTTCCTGTGTAAATTCCATAATAATTCATTTTTGAAATTCGTCATTACAAAAATAAAAATTACTGGGATTTACACACTTTGGGGTACACTATCCGGGCGAGCCCAGATTTTACCTCAAAATACCTTTTCCCCTTCAATTTGCCACAAATAAAAAAGAGTCAGTTTTGGCTAACTCTTTGATTTTCAGCGGAGAGGGAGGGATTCGAACCCCCGGACCTGTGACAGTCAACGGTTTTCAAGACCGCCGCAATCGACCACTCTGCCACCTCTCCAATTCGGATGCGAAGATAGAATGAATTTTGAAAAAAAACAAAATAATAAGAGTTTTTTTGTAATTGGTCATTGGGGTGATCGTTGTGATTTAGTTGTTTTGTTTTAATAGATTGATATACAAAATTTTATCGGAACCGATAGATTTATCGGTTCCGGGGATTTTTATAGAAATGTTTTAGCAACAGGTAACCGGCGAGACCGGCGAATACGGAACCGCTGATGATACCTAATTTGGCTTGGTTGAGCAGGGTGGGACCGATGTCGGGGAGCCCGGCATAGGAGAGGTTGGCGATGAACAGGGAGACGGTGAAGCCGATTCCGCCCAACATGGATACACCGAGAAGGCTACGGGCATCCATGTGTTCCGGCATGTTCAGTAATTTGCTTTTCACGGCCAGCCATGTAAATGAGAAGATGCCGAGCAGTTTGCCCAGGACGAGGGCGATGAATACGCTGAGTGTCACTCCTTCGATATCGGCCAGGGTGAAATGTTCGAAAGAGATGCTGGCGTTGGCGAAGGCAAAGAGAGGCATCACCACGTAGTTGACCAGGGGATGCAGGTTATCGTCCATCGATTGCAAGGGACTGATCACTTTGTCGGAGGCCGATTCGACATGACGGAGGATAGCGCGTTCCGAGTTGCTCAGCATGTATTTGTTATTGGCCATGTCGGAGGTTTCGGGAAGCTTTTGCAAGCTGGCCCGGATTTCTCCGACATATTTGTAGATGTTCAGCTTGGGACGTGCCGGGACGGTGAAGGCTACGATGACACCGGCGATGGTCGGATGAATCCCCGAATTCAGGAATAAGTACCACACGACGATGCCGAAGAAGATATAAAACAGCTTGCTGTTGATTCCGGCTTTACCGCCTATCCACAGAATGAAAATAATCCCTAATGCCCAAAGCAAGTATTCCAGGATCAGATTACTGCTGTAAAAGGCTCCGATGACAATGATGCCACCGATATCGTCTACTACGGCGAAAGTGGTCAGGAAGATTTTCAGGCTCAGGGGGATGCGTTTCCCTAGTAAGGATAATACTCCCAATGAGAAAGCGATATCCGTGGCCATCGGGATGGCGGCTCCCCGGCTGGCAGGGCCTTCGGGGCAAATCAGGGAAAAGATGAGGATGGGGACGAGCATTCCTCCGCAAGCTGCGACAACCGGAAGTAAAGCTTTGCGGGGTGAAGAGAGTTCGCCGACCAGGATCTCCCGTTTGATTTCCAGACCGACGGAGAAGAAGAAGATAGCCATCAGCGCATCGTTGATCAGGGACATGAAGGTCATATTCCCTCCGTGGACGTGAAAGAGGTTGATGTCTCCGAATTGTAAAATGACCTCTTTGGCAAAAAAGGCATCGTAGGATTCGCGTAAGGGTGTATTAGCTATGATCATTGCGGCTGCGGCAACGAAAAGCAAGACGGCCCCACCGTTTATCTTTGCTTTGATAAAGTGACGTAGGGGCGATTTGAATATATTATAATCCATAAGTTTTCATTTTTTTGAACCAGAGGGCAAACTGTTCGATTCCTTTCCCGAGTGAGGTGGTGGCCCTGTAATTATAATCGGTATGGAGTTTGGTGGTGTCTGCCCAGGTCTGATATACATCTCCGGGTTGCATGCCGACGAATTCTTTCCGGGCGGTTTTACCCAGATGTTGTTCCAGGAGTCCGATAAAATCCATGAGCTGAACCGGAGAACCGTGACCGATGTTATAGATGACGGCCGGTACTCCCGGGACATCTTCCCGCACTAAGCCCGGGTGGTCGAGTATCGTGACGATCCCGGCGATAATATCGTCGATATATGTGAAATCCCGGGATAAACGTCCCTCGTTGAATATCCGGATCGGTTTATCTTCCAGGATAGATCGGCCGAAAAGCATCGGTGCCATGTCCGGGCGTCCCCAGGGACCATAAACGGTGAAAAAGCGTAGTCCGACAGTCTGGAGGCCGTAGAGCCGGGAGTAGGTATAGGCCATCAGTTCGTTACTCTTTTTGGTGGCGGCGTAGATACTGACCGGATGATCGGCCCGCGCATCTTCGCGGAACGGTACTTCGGTCGAATTGCCATATACCGATGACGAAGAAGCGAAAATCAGACGGGGAATATGATGGTGGCGGCAGCCTTCCAATATATGCAGAAAACCCGACACATTGCTGTCGATGTAGGTCTCCGGATGTTCGAGGCTATAACGTACTCCGGCTTGTGCAGCCAGGTTGATTACCGTATCGAAGGCCCGGGAAGCGAAAAGTGCGTCGAGGGCAGGTTTGTCACAGAGGTCCATTTGCCTGAACGTATAATTGGGGTAAAGGGTAGAGCGGTATTCCTGTTCTTGACGGGAAAGATCGATTCCGCATGCTTTTAAACGGGCTTTTTTCAGGGATACGTCGTAATAACTGTTTATCGAGTCGATGCCATAAGTGGCTATGCCTTGCCGGGCAAGAGCTTTTGCGAGGTGGTAACCGATAAATCCGGCACTTCCGGTAATTAAAACTTGCATTAGGTTCGTTGCTTTAATTAAAAAGTAAATTGCTGATTACTTAACAATCGATGTTTATATTTTTGATACAAAGTTAAAAAGTATTTATAACAAAAATAGGTATATCGGATGAAATAAAAAAATTAAGTCGCCATGAATTGACGACTTAAATTACTAACCCTAAACAGAAACAAACTATGAAATTGATTCTTACACAAAGGTAATACTAATTGTGAACGCTTCAAATTAAATATTGTTAATTAGACACAATAAGTATGTGCCTTTTGTGTATGGGGTTAATCACTTTATTATGAGTTGTTTATTCGTCTTCACAAAAGAGCCCTTTTTCTAGCCGGATGGGAATAATCCGGTTGGCTAATCCGGCATCGTAAGGGAGTTTTACTTTGATATAATTGTCTGTGAATCCGCAGATATACTGTCCGATTTTGTTGTCTTCGAACAATACAGGACGGGTTTCCCCTTCGAACCGGTGATAGAAAGCGGTTAATTTTTTTTGTGATACGGAAATCAGCCGGTTTACCCGCCGGTGTTTTTCTTCCTGAGGAACGGTCAGGGGGATATCCAGCGCTTTGGTTCCCTGGCGTTCGGAATAAGGGAATACGTGAAGCCGTGAAATGTCGAGCGTCTCGATGAACCGGAGGGCGTCTTCGAAACAGGCTTCGGTTTCACCCCGCATGCCGGCTATGACATCGACGCCGATAAAAGCATCCGGTAGCAGGTGGCGGATGGTGCGGATCTTACCGGCGAATAATTCCCGGTCATAACGCCGGTGCATGAGCTTCAACACTTCGTCGCTACCCGATTGCAAGGGGATATGGAAATGGGGCATGAAGCGCTTGGAGGTTGCTACAAATTCAATGATTTCGTCGGTCAGCAGGTTGGGCTCGATAGAAGAAATCCTGAACCTGGCAATCTCTTCCTGGCGGTCGAGTTGTTGCAATAGTTGTAAGAAATTCATATCCGTGCCCCGGCCGAAATCGCCGGTATTGACACCGGTGAGTATCACTTCCTGGATCCCTTTGCCGGCCACCTCGCGGAGAGCGTCGAGGATCCGCGGCAGACTGGCACTCCGGCTTCTTCCGCGGGCAAAAGGAATGGTGCAATAAGTGCAGAAATAGTCGCAACCGTCCTGGATTTTCAGGAAACAACGGGTACGGTCGCCGAAAGAGTAGGCCAGGTCGAAATTGCTGATTTTGAAAATATCACACGAGTGAGGTTCTTGCTTTTCCTGTTCTTCGAGGTGTTGCAGGTAGTGGGCGACATTGAATTTTTCTCCGGCCCCCAATACCAGGCTCACTCCGTCGATAGCCATGATTTCTTTCGCTCTGAGCTGGGCATAACATCCGACAACTACGATATAGGCGCCCGGGTTGTGGTGAATAATTTTACGGATCAACTGCCGGCCTTTTTTTTCGGCCATATCGGTCACGCTACAGGTATTGATCACAAAGATATCGGCGCCTTCTTTATCGGCTACGGTTTCAGTGCCTTCTTTTTCAAGGCTGTGCCTGATGGTAGACGTTTCTGAAAAGTTCAGTTTACAACCCAAGGTGATATAAGCGACTTTCTTCCCTGCAATATTCATATTTGTACCGACTGCTATTAAATTTCTATAATCGCTTGCAAAAGTAATGATTTGGCTTGTAATTTGCTATCTTTGTACAGTACTGTTGAGTTTTTATTTTTTACTTTTAACCTTTACCTTTTATGCGTTATTATATTATAGCAGGGGAAGCATCGGGCGATTTGCATGCGTCGAATTTAATCCGGGGATTGCGGGCTGAAGATCCGGAAGCCGACATCCGGGGTTGGGGCGGGGACCTGATGCGTGAGGCAGGAGCGGAGATCGTCCGGCATTACAAAGATACGGCTATCATGGGATTTCTGACCGTATTGAAAAATCTCGGTAAGATCAAGGCCAATATCCGCTTGTGTTGTGAGGATATCCGGAGTTGGAAGCCGGACGTGGTGATCCTGGTGGATTATGCCGGTTTCAACCTGCGTATTGCCCGGTTTGCCAAAGGGATCGGTTTGAAAGTATTTTATTACATTTCGCCGAAGTTGTGGGCCTGGAATACCGGGCGCGTAAAAAAGATCAAGCGGTATGTCGACCGGATGTATACGATTTTTCCTTTTGAAACGGATTTTTACGGGCGCTATCATTATACGGTGGAATACGGAGGTAATCCGCTGGTGGATGCGATCGATGCCCGGCCTTACCGGGAGGAGACTTTTGCCGGGTTTATAAAAGCGAACGATTTACCGGATAAACCGATCATCGCTTTACTGGCCGGCAGCCGGAGCCAGGAGCTGCGTTATGTGCTGCCGGCAATGCTTCGGATGGTGGATCATTTCCCCGATTATCAGTTTGTGATCGCCGGGGCTCCTTCGATGTCGGATGCCGATTATGCTCCTTACCTGAAGGGACGGGAGGTACGTATTTTGTATGGGCAGACTTATCGTTTGTTGAGTCAGGCGAAAGCGGCTCTGGTTACCTCGGGTACGGCGACCCTGGAAACGGCTTTACTGCGTATTCCCCAAGTGGTTTGTTACAATGGTGAAGGAGGTAGGTTGAGTTATTATTTGTTCAAGACCTTCGTTAAAGTAGACTATATTTCGTTAGTCAACCTGATTTTCGGTGGGGAAGTCGTCAAAGAGCTGATGATGCACCGGCTGACCGAAAGAAATATCCTCAACGAGCTCTCCCGTATCCTGTACAGCGAACGTGACCGGGAGAAAATGCTCCGGAATTACGATGAGGTGATCCGCCGTTTAGGGCAACCCGGAGCTTCGGCCCGGTTTGCTAAAATGATGGTACGGGATGCTAAGAATTTAATCGGTTAAAGCCGGGTTTTAATATAACTTTGTAGTTATTATGTGCTTTTGATATTTTAGTAAACCAGTTTTACATTATCGATCCAGAATTTGGCGTCCGGGGCACCGATGTAGGCTCCGCCATGGCCGGAGGAGAAACGGAGGATAATGTGGGTGGGAGTAGTGTCGGGAGAGGCCCAGCCGATCTCCTGGATGGGGACGATCTTCCCCTGGCTATTGGCGGCATATTGTGTCGATTCACCTTTTACCAGGTCCATATAAGGCTGGTAAAAATCCTTTCCGGTAATATCTCCGTAATGGATTTCTATCCGATGGCCGTTTTGCCATTCTTTTACTTCCTGGTCATAACGTTCGTAGGCTGTGCCGACGCGTTTGGCAAACAGATTCCCTTTTTCGTCTTCCCAGCGGTATTGCAGCAATAGGCTGGCTTCGGCATTATTCTGTTCCGGGATATCGACGATACGGCTGAAACCTGTCGCTTTGATCTGTTTCCCGCCCGGCTCTACTTTATAATCGAATTCCAGGGCTTTCGGTCGTTTCGTGAAAGGAATATTGTTATTGAGTTTGCTTTGCGGATTTTTAGTGTCCCGCACGGGTTCCATCACTTCACCGACAAATATCGTTCCGGTGGCTAATACCGATATATTGATCAATCCAAGCACTTTGACGCGTTCCATACGGGTTTCGAGCCGGGCACAATAACCGGAATCCCTTTTCTCCGGGAATACGGTTACACTGGCTTTCACCACTCCGCTGACTTTAGCCATGACGGTCGACGTAGCCCACGGAGATATACTATTCTTATAAGGGGTGTTGTTTTTCAGCGTATCGCCCGGTGTGATCTCATACAGATATTTTGTATTTCCTCCGATAACAAGGGATTCGTCGACTACCCGTACCATCCACTGATTCATATCTCCGTAAGGAAATAATTCGGTGGTATCGTTTTGTGCACGCAACTGTCCGGCAAAGGATAGCATAATAAACAGGCTGTATATCGGTTTCATAGTAACAGATTTTAATTGAAATAGATGTATTGCCCCTTTGCTAACAAAAAAGATGCCAATATTAATGTGAAAATATGTAAATGCTAAAATAATTATCGGGTGAATCGGGGGATTCGTCGTGAAAAAGGGGGAATGTATATATTTAAATTGTAGGGGTGGAGAACAGAAAATACATTTGTAACGTGAAAATGAACTTAAAAGATACATTATGAATGCATATTGGAAAGGGATAGTCTTGGGACTGGTCGTGTTGTCCGCCCCGGTGATGGCTCAGGAAAAACCGGCTGTGTGGGATTTGAAATCCTGCATTAATTATGCCCGGGCACATAATATTCAGATTCGGCAAAGTCGGATCGCATGGGAAGAAAGTTTAGAAAATACGAAGCAGGCTAAAGCGGACCGGCTGCCTTCTCTTTCTTTTACAACGGCTCACAATTATGTGAACCGTCCCCGTCCCGAAGCCGGTGATAAAAATTCGTATTCCGGAAGTTATAACCTGAATTCTTCCGTATCTCTGTTCGAAGGAGGAAAAATCCGGAAGAACGTACAACAGATGGACCTGCAAAATGAGGTGCAGGGGTTGACGATCAAGGAATCTGAAAATAACATCGAACTGGCGATTACCCAAGCATTTGTCCAGGTATTGTATGCTGACGAAGCGGTGAAAATTAACGAAGGGACGGTAGAAGTTTCCAAAGCCCAGCGGGATCGTGGCAAAGCTTTATTGGAGGCTGGAGCATTATCGAAAGCCGATCTCGCTCAGCTGGAAGCTCAGTATGCCACCGATAAATATCAGTTGGTTGTAGCCCGGACAACGCTCGCAAACGCTCAGCTGGAATTGAAACAATTGCTCGAATTAGGGGTGAACGACCAGATGGAACTGGCTATTCCGCAATTGACAGATGAAAGCGTGTTGGTCGTTTTACCGTCTAAAGAGAGTGTTTACCTGACTTCGCTGGGAATCATGCCGGAAGTGAAATACAACCAATTGAATATCCGGGTAGCGAATCTGGAGAAGGAGAAAGCGTGGGCGGGATATTTACCTAACGTTACCTTGTCTGCCGGTTTAGGAACCAGTCATGCTTCGGGTATCGGCACGGGGTTCGGGACACAGACGAAACACAATTGGAGTGAAAATATCGGTTTGACGCTGAATATACCGATTTTTAATAAACGTTCGACCAAGACGGCGGTCAATCTGGCTAAACTGAATATCGAGAATGCCCAACTCAATTATGAGAACGTACAGAAAGAATTACTGAAATCGGTAGAGACGGTTTATCAGGATGCGGTATCGGCGCAGAACCGTTTCCGTTCGGCCCGGGAGAATCTGACCGCTACAGAATTGTCTTTCGAGCTTACTCAGGAGCAGTTTTTCCTGAAAGCAAAAAATACGGTAGAATTGATGACGGAGAAAAACAACTTGTTGGCTGCCCAGCTCGAGTTGATACAAGCCAAATATATGGCGATCCTGAATCAGCAATTGTTGAATTTCTATCAGGGTATAGAGATCAGTATCCAATGATAGAGGTATGTGAGAACCAAGTGATTGTATGACAATATAAAAAAGAATATATGAAAAAAGGGAAATTAATAACGATCGGGGGAGCTATCGTAGTTCTGGCCTTGTGCGGATATTTCTTTATGGGTACTTCTTCAAAAGGGAAAATCAGTTTTCAGACTGAAAAAGTGACCCGTAATTCGATGACGGATGTCGTAGTGGCGACAGGGACGGTAGAGCCGGTGACCAAGGTGGATGTCGGTACGCAGGTTTCGGGTATCATCGACCGTATCTATGTCGACTACAATAGTGTTGTGAAAAAAGGGCAGCTGATTGCCGAGATGGATAAGGTGACCTTACAGGCAGAACTGGAATCGCAGGAGGCTCAGTTGGCGAATGCCAAAGCAGAATATGAGTATCAGCAAAAAAATTATGCCCGCAGTAAAGTGCTGTTCGAAAAGCAACTGATCAGCGACAGCGATTATGAAGAGGCGACGTATAATTATGAAAAGGCTAAAAGTACCTACGAAAAGTCGAAAGCCGATATTGTAAAGGTGAGAAGAAATTTGGGATATGCCGTGATTACCAGTCCGATAGATGGTGTCGTTATCAGTAGGGAAGTGGAAGAAGGACAGACGGTGGCTGCCGGATTCGAAACTCCGACTTTGTTTACCATTGCTAAAGATTTGACGGAGATGCAGGTGATTGCAGACGTGGATGAGGCTGATATCGGCGAAATACGCGAAGGACAGCGGGTTACCTTTACCGTAGATGCCTACCGGAACGATGCGTTCGAAGGGGTTGTGACTCAGGTACGGCTGGAGGCTACCGTGGAATCGAATGTGGTGACCTACGAAGTGGTGATCAGTGCACCTAATCCGGATCTGAAACTGAAACCGGGCTTGACGGCTACCGTGTCGATTTATACACTGGAGAAGAATAACGTATTGACTATTCCTCCCAAAGCATTGAAATTTATGCCCGATCAGGCTTTGGCCGAAGCTAATGGAATCGTACTGAAACCGATCCATGTGGATAATTCTGCCTTACAGAAAACAGTGTGGGTGAAGAATGGACAAACGTTGGAAGAAAAAGAAGTACAGACGGCTACTGTGACGACTTCACTCCTGGAGATCACCGGTGGCCTCGCTGAGGGAGACGAGATTGTCGTGGCGATGGAACAATCCGGTAAAAAAGCGATGGGAACTCCGCAACCCGGAGAAACAGAATCCAGTCCCTTTATGCCGAAACCACCGGGACAAGATAAGAAGAGTAAGAAGTAAAATGTAAAAGGCTATAGGCTGGAAGCTATAGGCTAAAAGATGGGGAGGAGGAGATAAGGGGGAGTTGCGGGAAATTGGTGGAGAAGGTAAATCGATGATTTAAAAAGTAGAGGAACTTAGTAACTCAATAACTCAGCAACTCAGTAACTCAATAACTCACACACAATGAATGCTATAATTGAATTAAAAGATATCAAGCGTGATTTTCTGGTAGGAAATGAGACGGTACATGCTTTGCGGGGGGTATCCTTTGCTATTCAGCCGGGAGAATTCGTGACGATCATGGGGACCAGCGGATCGGGGAAATCTACTTTACTGAATGTGCTGGGGTGTCTGGATACGCCGACAGCCGGGGAGTATTGGCTGGACGGGTATTCGGTCCGGCAGATGGGAAAGAATGAGCGGGCGGAGCTGAGGAATCATAAGATCGGTTTTGTATTCCAGTCTTATAACCTGCTTCCGAAGACTACTTCGATCGAGAATGTCGAGCTTCCGTTGATGTATAATCCGGCGGTTTCGGCTAAGGAACGGGAAAGACGGGCGATAGAAGCGCTCGATTCGGTAGGGTTACATGACCGGTTGTATCATAAGTCGAATCAGATGTCCGGAGGACAGCAGCAACGGGTGGCTATAGCCCGGGCGTTGGTGAACGATCCGGTATTGATTTTGGCCGATGAGGCTACGGGAAACCTGGATACCCGTACTTCTTTCGAGATTCTGACGTTGTTTCAGGAATTGTATGCCCGGGGAAGGACTATTGTTTTTGTCACCCATAATCCCGAATTATCGGCGTATAGCAGCCGGACTATCGTGTTGAAGGATGGGCGGGTGATTCAGGATACCCGGAATGAAAAGATTGCTTCGGCCAAAGAGACGCTGGCCGCTTTACCGAAGAATGAGGATTAATTAAATCGAAATACAATGAATTTTGCGAATTTATTCAGGATTGCTTTGCGGGCCCTGGGAAATAATAAGATGCGGGGATTTCTGACGATGTTGGGGATCATTATCGGTGTCGCTTCGGTGATTACCATGCTGGCTATCGGTCAGGGATCTAAGCGGAGTATCCGTGCTCAGATCGCGGAGATGGGTTCTAATATGATCATGATTCATCCGGGTGCGGATATGCGGGGAGGGGTACGGCAAGATCCGGCTGCCATGCAAAGTCTGAAACTGGACGATTATCAGGCGATTGTCGATGAAACCCGTTATGTTTCGGCTTGTTCGCCATCGGTGAGTAGCAGTGGACAAGCGATCTACGGATCCAATAATTATCCGACCAGTATCTATGGGATAAATCCGGATTATCTTGAAATTCGTAAATATACCCTGGCGGAAGGGGATATGTTTACGGAGGAGGATATTCTCGGATCGGCGAAAGTCTGTGTCGTCGGGAAAACGATCGTGGATAATCTGTTTACCAATGGGGAAAATCCGGTGGGGCAAATTATCCGCTTCGGAAAAATACCTTTCCGTATTATCGGAGTCCTGACATCGAAAGGTTATAATACAATGGGGATGGACCAGGATGATCTTATCTTAGCACCTTATACAACCGTCCAGAAACGTATCCTGGCCATCACCCATTTACAAAGTATATTCTGTTCGGCGCTTTCTGAAGATCAGACCGAACTGGCAGAAGAGGAGATTGCGAGTATCCTGCGCAGGAATCACAGGCTGAAAGAATCGGATGACGATGATTTTAACATCCGTTCCCAACAAGAACTGAGCTCGATGATGAATTCCACAACGGACATGATGACGATGTTGTTGGCGTGTATTGCGGGGATCTCTTTACTGGTCGGTGGTATCGGGATTATGAACATCATGTATGTGTCGGTAACCGAACGTACCCGGGAGATCGGATTGAGAATGTCTATCGGAGCGAAGGGGCGGGATATTCTGGCCCAGTTCCTGATCGAGGCGATTCTGATCAGTGTGACCGGTGGATTGATCGGTGTGGTGTTCGGTATCGGAGCCTCGTGGGTGGTCAAGTTGGTTGCGGGATGGCCGGTATATGTGCAGCTGTATTCTGTTGTACTGTCGTTTGTGGTCTGTACGGTGACGGGAATCTTCTTCGGTTGGTATCCGGCACAGAAAGCTTCTAATCTCGATCCGATCGAAGCGATCCGGTATGAGTAGTTTATTTACCGGTTGATCCGGTAAATAAACAAATAAATCTTTATCTTTGTAATATGAGTGACAAGAATAAAATTTTAAAGTTTCTGATCCAGGTGATCGGCTGGGGATTGGTGTTCGGTTTTCCCCTTTTCTTTACGTGGAAAGAGGGTAATTCGATGACCTGGGTTAAGTTTTTGGGATTTGTTGGTGTGCCCGTTGCTTTTATCACCGTATTTTATACCAACTATTTTATTTTTATCGATCGTTTGTTGTTCCGGAAAAGATTGTTAGCGTTTATTATTGTCAATTTATTTCTTTTTGTATTGCTAAGTTTGTGTTTGCATGGGTGGCAGGAGTATTATTTTATTCATTTGGCTAATGATGGTACGAGGGATTCGAGACCTTTTCCTCCCCGGAGTGTTTTTATTATCCGGGATGGAGTGATGATGGCTTTGGTGGCGGCTCTGAGTGTCGCTATCCGGATGACCGAAAACTGGTATATCCTCGAGCAAGAAAAAAAAGAATTGGAAAATGCCCGTTCCGAAGCGGAATTGCAGAATCTGAAAAGCCAGCTGAACCCTCATTTCCTGTTCAATACCCTCAATAATATTTATTCCCTGATCGCTATCGATCCTGACCGGGCTCAGTTTGCCGTCCATGATCTGAGCCGGCTGTTGCGGCATGTGTTGTATGAAGACAATCAGAAATTCGTATCACTCGATCATGAATTGAATTTCATGAAGAGTTACATCGAGTTGATGAGTCTGAGGTTGTCGGGAAATGTAGAGTTGAAGGTCGATTTGCCGGACGATGGGAAAGGTGTGCTGGTCGCTCCGTTGTTGTTTATCACTCTGATCGAAAACGCTTTTAAACACGGAGTGAGCCCCACGGAGCCTTCTTTTATTCATATCCGTTTCAGTTGGTTGGAAAATTCGGGAATCTGCTGTTACATTGAAAACAGTTATTTCCCTAAGAAAGAAACCGACCGGAGCGGATCGGGGATCGGCCTGGAAAATTTAAAAAAACGGCTGGATTTATTGTATCCCGGAAAATATGATTTGCGGACGGAACGGGAGGGAAATGAATTTGTCGCCCAATTGAAGATCAGAAGTTGAAACGGATGGAACTGAATTGTTTGATAGTCGATGATGAGCCATTGGCTTTGGATTTGATGGAGAGTTACGTCAAGCGGACACCTTTTTTGAAATTGGTTGCCCGTTGTTCGAATGCGTTGGAGGTGTTGGAGGTGTTACGCGAAGAAGCGGTGGATCTGGTCTTCCTCGATATCCAGATGCCTGAACTGAATGGGTTGGAATTGTCCCGGGTTTTGGATAAACAGATCAAAGTGATTTTTACAACCGCCTTCGAACAGTATGCTTTGGAAGGTTTCCGGGTGGATGCGCTGGACTATTTATTGAAGCCGATCAGCTATCCTGAATTTTTAAAGGCTGCTAACAAGGCTTTGAATTGGTTTGAGAAAAACCGTGAAATGCAGGGAGCCTGTTTGGAAGAGGATTGTATTTTTGTGAAATCGGACTATAAACTGGTCAAGGTCGAACTGGCTAAAATTTGTTATATCGAGGGTTTGAAAGATTATGTAAAAATATACCTCGAAGGGGTGACTTCGCCTATCGTTTCTCTTATCAGTATGAAATCCCTCGAAGAGATGTTGCCGGCTTCTTTTTGCCGGGTACACCGTTCTTTTATCGTCAATCTGAATCGGATCACTGTCATCGAGCGAAACCGGATCATTTTCGGAAAGACTTATATTCCGATAGCAGATTCCTCGAAAGATAAATTTATGGAATTCCTCAATAAGCGGACGATCAAGTGAACGGAATTAGGGTTTAAATGCTAATTTTGTGACTAAATTACGTGGTTTATGTCACACTTACCTACATTAATTACGGATCTGGCTCTTATACTGGCTTCAGCCGGATTGATGACCCTGATATTCAAGCGTCTGAAACAACCGTCGGTATTGGGGTATATCGTGGCCGGTATTCTTGCCGGACCGCATATCACGTTAACCCCGACGGTTATCGACAGCGGAAATATTCAGACCTGGGCAGATATCGGGGTGGTATTCCTGTTGTTTGCTTTGGGATTGGAATTCAGTTTTAAAAAGTTAATGAAGGTAGGAGGTCCTGCTATCATCGCTGCTCTGACTATCATTGTGGGTATGGTGGTTTTGGGTTTTATCGTCGGGATAGCGATGGGATGGAAACAGATGGACAGTATCTTTCTGGGAGGTATGCTGGCCATGTCGTCGACTTCGATTATCTATAAGGCTTTCGAGGATTTGGGGTTGCGGACACAACGTTTTACGGGGCTGGTGTTCGGAATTTTAGTCATCGAGGACCTGGTCGCTATCGTCTTGATGGTGATGCTTTCTACGATGGCTGTCAGTAAGAATTTCGAAGGGATGGAAATGGTGTATAGTATCGGGAAACTCTTGTTCTTTTTGCTGTTGTGGTTCCTGACCGGGATTTATATTATTCCTACTTTTTTCAGGCGTACCCGTTTGCTGATGGGCGACGAGACCTTGCTGATCGTCTCTCTCGGTTTGTGTTTCCTGATGGTAGTGTTCGCTACAGCCGTCGGTTTCTCTTCTGCTTTGGGGGCTTTCGTGATGGGGTCTATTCTGGCCGAGACGATCGAAGCGGAAAAAATAGAACGTTTGGTGAAACCGGTGAAAGATTTGTTTGCCGCGATATTTTTTGTTTCAGTGGGGATGATGGTCGATCCGGGGATGATCGCCCAATATATCTGGCCGATTGTGATTATTACGCTTACCGTTTTGATCGGACAGTCGGTATTCGGTACCCTGGGAGTGGTATTGGCCGGTCAACCGCTGAAGACGGCTTTGCAGTCGGGATTTTGTCTGACGCAGATCGGGGAGTTCGCTTTTATTATCGCCGGCTTGGGCATGACGATGCACGTGACCAGTAATTTTTTGTACCCGATCGTGATCGCTGTAGCCGTCATAACGACTTTTCTGACTCCTTATATGATCCGGGCTGCCGAGCCGGCTTATCCCTATGTCGAAAAGCATTTGCCACGGAAATGGAAGCGTTTTATCGAGCATTATACTTCCGGTACCCGGGTGGTCAATCATGAAAGTAACTGGAAGCGTTTACTGACCTCGCTGATCCGGATAATGGTAATTTATTCGGTGATCATCATCGCTATTCTGATTCTCTCGTTTCAATTTCTGGTGCCCTTGATCCGGGGATCGCTGCCCGGTTTTTGGGGAGGGTTGTTGTGTGCCGTTCTGATTTTGTTATTGATCGCCCCTTTTTTGCGGGCTATCGTAGCCAAGAAAAACCATTCGGCCGAATTTCAGTCTTTGTGGAACGATGGTTATTTCAGCCGGGCTTATTTGGTGTCGCTGGTCATATTCCGTTTCGTGATAGCGATATTGTATGTCATGGTAGTGATTGTGTCGCTTTTTAAAGCTTCTATCGCTTTGTTACTGGGAGTGGCTTGCGTGTTGGTGGCCGGGATGTTTTATTCCCGTTACCTGAAAAAGCAGTCTATCCAGATCGAACGGCATTTTTTGCGGAATTTCCGGGTAAGAGAGGTATATGCCCGGCATGCCGGAACACAGGTGCCTCCGAAATTTGCCGGGCATCTGCTGTCACGGGATTTACATATGGCCGATTTTATAATTCCGTCCGAATCGTTGTGGGCCGGATATACGTTGGCCGATCTGGCTTTGGGAAGTCGCTTCGGGGTGATGGTCGTCGCTGTTTTCAGGGGACAGAGTTGTATCAATATTCCGGGTGGTAAAGAACGCTTGTTTCCACAAGACCGGGTGCAGGTGATCGGTAGTGACGAGCAGCTGGAACGTTTTGGGAGTAAACTGCAGTCCATGACCTTGCCACCGATGGATTCAGACCTGACACAGAGCGAAGTATGCCTGAAACAGTTTGTGGTCACCGAAGATTCTCCTTTTAACGGAAAGAGTATCCGGGATTCCGGTATCCGGGACAAATACAAATGTGTTGTAGTCGGTGTGGAACGGGGAGCGGCCTCGTTAAGAAATCCGGATGCCGATACGGTGTTCGAAGCCGGCGATCTGGTTTGGGTAGTGGGGGAGGAAATGAATGTATACGAACTGATCCATTAATCCGCTTTCCGGTCGGTCCGCCATAAGAAAAAGAGGGCGATCAGTGTGGCCATCAGGTCGGCGAAGGGGATAGCCAGCCAGATGCCTGTCAGTCCCCACCAGTGTGAAAACAGTCCCAGGGCCGGGATCAGAAATAAGAATTGACGGGAAATATTCATGGTGATGGCTTTAGGTGCCTGCCGGATCGACTGGAAATAGCTGGTGACGATCAGTTGAAACCCTAACAGGGGCATGGCGAGAAAAGTATACCGCAGCCCCTCTTCGCTGAGTTGTAGCAGCGTCGGATCGGAAGTAAAGGCTTTGACCAACCAGGGAGCGAATGCTTCGCCGATTATAAAGCCGCAACAGGCGATCAGACTTCCCGTACGGATGGCTTTCCGCAGGATATGGAGCGTCATCTGCCGATGGCCCGCCGCATAAAAATAACCGATGACAGACTGCATGCCCTGGCATATTCCCATGAGCAACATAGAGACCTGGATGGAATAACTACTGATGATCCCGAAGGCTCCGATAGCGTAATCTCCTCCGTTGTTTTCCAGATAACGGTTCATAATGATATTCACCATACCTGTGGTGATGTTCATGATAAAAGCGGCCATACCGATTCCGACGATGGAAACTAAGATCGGAAACCGGGGAGAGAAACATTTACTTTGGAGTTTCAGGATATTGGACGGACTTCTGAAATGACGGATCACCAATACTGAGCTGATGCACATAGATATGGCTGTTGCAATGGCTGCTCCTTCAATGCCCAGGCCGAAACCGAAAATGAAGATCGGGTCCAGGATAATATTGGCAATCACTCCTGCGAAGACGATGGTCATCGATTTGCGGGAAAAACCGGAGGCACGGATGGCATGGCAATAGGTGAAATTCAGATTCGTCAGCAAGCTGGCCGGGATCAGAATGGACATGTATTTACGGGCATAGGGGATAGTTTGCCCGCTTCCTCCGAAGATATCCAGGATAAAGTCCAGATGATACAGGGAGTAAACGATCAGAATCGTAGATAACAGGATATTCAATACAGTGGCATTTCCCAGGATACAGCAGGCCAGGGAACGGTTGCCTAAAGAAATCGAAGTGGAAATGCGGGCAGCAGCTCCGACTCCGGTCAGGGTGCCGACGGTACTCAACAAAGAAACACAGGGAAGCGTCAGGGCCAGTCCGCAGATAGCCAAAGCGCCGGCTCCCTGCCCGATGAATATCCGGTCGACTATGTTGTACAAAGCCATGACCACCATGTTGAACATGGCCGGGTAAACATAGCTCCTGAAGAACTTGCGGATGCTTTGTTTTTCTTCGGTATAATTGGGAAACAGATCTGTCAAGATAGATTTCGTATGATTAAGTCCACAAAAGTAGTGTAAATTCCATAAAATGTCATACATTTATCTATAAACTGATTATTCTCTCTGCAAGTCCTTGAGCCTTTGGAAAAAATGTCAGGTTTTCATCGACTCCGTTTGGAAAAATGGTAACTAATGTTATTTTTGCAAAAGAAAAATCAACACTTTATTCTATGACTTACGATTACGCACATCTCATTTGTTTTTCTCCGACTCATTCTTCTCATATGATTGGTGAGACCGTTTTGCAAGGTCTGGGAACCGGGCACGTTTCGGAAACCGATCTGACTTATGAAAAACCGGAGGAAAACCTCACGATTCATTCCGGAATCACGGTAATTGTCGTTCCGGTATATGGGGGACGTATCGCAGAAACAGCTTTGGAGCGGATGGAAGGCATTTACGGACAGGATTCACCTGCCGTTGCGGTGGTCGTTTATGGTAACCGGGATTACGACGATGCTTTGCTGGAATTGAGGGATTGGTGTGTGGCTCATGGGTTTGTGCCTGTTGCCGGCGCTGCTTTTATCGGTGAACATTCTTATAGCAGACCCGACCGGCCGATAGCCGGAGGAAGGCCGGATAATCCGGATTTACAGAAAGCGCGGGCTTTCGGTGAGCAAGTAGGGCGGTTATTGAACCGTTTTCAGACTTTGGATGAGGTGGCCCCTATCGTGGTAAAAGGAAATTTCCCCTATAAAGTAAAAGGTCCCAAAACCCCTCAGACTCCTGAGACGGTAGCTGAATTATGCACACAATGCGGATTTTGTATCGGGATTTGTCCGGTGCAGGCTATTCGTTTGGAAGAAGAGATCGTCAGCGATGCCGGGCGTTGTATAAAGTGTTGTGCATGTGTAAAGCAATGTCCTAATGAGGCGCGTTTGTTCGAGACTCCTTATACCGATCTGTTGTTTAAGAATTTCAGTACCCGACGGGAACCGGAAATATTTCTATGACATGAAACGTTTTTTATTCTGGCTGGTGGTAAGTTGTTGTATCGTCGGATTCACAGCTTCGGACAATCCGGATTTTTTTACCCGGGTCGTTCACAACTTTATGGTTTTACGACAGGCCAGAATGCAGGAAAAGGTTTGGTTGCATACCGACCGCCCATCTTATCATGCCGGAGATACGATCCGGTTCCGGGCTTTTCTGGCCGATGCGGCTACCCACCGGCCTTCTCCTTATAGCCGTTTCGTGTATGTCGATCTGGTCAACCGCCGGGATTCGGTGCTTAAAAAGGTGAAGCTGGCCTTGATCGATTCTGTTTTTGCCGGCTATTTAAAGGTACCGGAGGATATTCGTCAGGGGGAATATTTTTTGCGGAGTTATTCTTACTGGATGCAGAATCTGGGGGAAGACTATATTTATAAAAAGAGAATCCATTTAATCAATCCGTCGGATTCGAAGGTGTTGACCGGAGTCACTTACCAGGAAGAACAAGGAGAAAAATATGCGGTTGTCCGGTTGTCGAATTCCCGGAAGGAACCTTACCGGAAGCTGGCTGTCGATTATCAGTTGATCGGTAAGGACAAAGAGGGCAAAGTACACCGCCGGCGAACGGATGAATCCGGAAAGGTCAGGATTAATATAGGGGAGTTGGCAGATCCTTCGGATGTCCGGATTCGTTTTTCGAACGATATCCCTTATGAATTCAGCCGGACTATTCATTTGCCTGCCGATACGCTCGATTATGCTGTGTCGTTTTTTCCTGAAGGCGGGGAGTTTATTCCGGGGACAAGGCAAACCGTCGCTTTTAAAGCGATCGGTAAAGATGGGTTATCTGTCGATGTGGAAGGCTATCTGTATGACGAACGGGATAGTATCGTGGATATTGTCCGGAGTATTCATCATGGTATGGGATGGTTGAACAGTCCGTTGGAAAGTGGAAAAACGTATTACGTGAAGGTGAAGTCTGCTCAGGGACTGGAAAAAAATTTTCGCATCTATATACTTTAATGTACCAAATAGAATAGCTTCTTCCATATCAAATTATATTCATGAAATTCAATACAGAAGAACACTATATACAATTGCAAATCAATACAAAGCGTAGTATATTATAATCAATAATTATAATTTAACAAGTTGATTATCATTATCAATGTCTAAATCTGCCTTTTCAAGACATTCAAGACATACTGGTGCAGTATAATGCTGATTATTATATTCAAAATAGCCACCAGTTAAAATGTCAGTTATACAATGACAACATGAACAAATATTTGGTATAAAGTTATTTCTATTTGAAATCCATGTAGTAAACAATGAATCAGTTCTTTCAGAACATATAGTTATAATATTTTTTACTTTTAAAGTTGTATTTGATGCTATCATGCATATATTTTTTTAATGTTATTAATTTGTTTAATTAGCTGATAATCTGCCAAATAATCGTTTGCTAATTAAGTCTTCAAAACAAAGATAACAAAAACAGTTTAAATGTGCAAATATGCATATAGCATCTTTAAGACTTCCATTTTCATGGAAGTCTTTTTCATATATTTTAACTATATTTTTGGATAAAATAGTGCAAATCTGGGTACTGCTGTAGTACTATCTTCCTATAAATTATAGGAAAACAATGTTACAGTTCGAGTCATTATTACATTTGATAGATAACCTGCAATCGGAGGAAGATTGTAGGCTATACTTGGAAAGTGTAAGGTGGCATAATGGGCAAATCGTGTGCCCTCACTGTGGCAGTGTATCTGAAAAACATTATCGATTAACAAAAGACGGAAAGTTTGAAGGCTTGTACAAGTGCAAGGATTGCCGGAACAGGTTTACCGTGACAGTTGGTACGATGTTTGAAAATTCACATGTGCCTTTGCGAAAATGGTTCTTGGCAATATACATGTTCTTGTCACACAAGAAAGGTATAAGTAGTGTTCAACTTGCCAAAGACATAAACGTTACTCAAAAGACTGCATGGTTCATGTTGAACAGGATTCGTGACAACATGAAATCAGATTCAAATTTTGATGATACTACCCAAGTTGACGAAACTTATGTTGGCGGCAGAAGTCGGAAACATAAAAAGAATCAAGGACGTAGCTTGTTACAGAAAACTCCAGTGATGGGTTTGTTATCAGATGGCAAAGTCCATACAGAAGTCATTCCTAATGCAAGTGGTAACGTGTTGAAAGGCATTATTAAAGATTTCGTGAAATTTGGTACAACGATTGTATCTGATGGCTGGCGTGGTTACAAGGGCTTAAGTGAACATTACAAGCACGTTGTCGTGGAACACAGTAAAGGTGTGTACGTTAATAACGGTTTTCACACGAACAGTATAGAAGGATTTTGGAGCCAGTTAAAACGTGGCATTATCGGTATTTATCATTTAGTAAGTAGCAAGCATTTGCAAATGTATTGTAATGAATTCGAATACAGGTACAATACAAGACATTTATCTGATGGTGAAAGATTATGCAAATTCTTGCTTGAATGTAACAATAGACTGAAATACGCTGCATTGATTTGCTAAATGTTTTCTTATTTTTGACGCAATTACAGCTCATGTTTGAGCATCTTTGATAAACTATTTCTATATTTGCAATGTCTCAATTTGGGACTTGTATAATTTGGGAAGCGTTTAGCTTATTCCTTACTAATGAATCTGGACAATTCAAACGTGTTAAAGGAATAAGGAAAAGATGCTCTTCCTTTGGATTGATATATACGTGTAAACGCATATAGAACCAAGGGCGTGAGCTGTTTTCTTATGTTTAACACGGGTAGTCCAGAACCTATTAGTAACGTAAGTTAACAGTCTTGCGCCTTCCTTGTTTTGATAAACATTCTTCTTTGAGGCTGGGGAGAGATGAAATACTTGACTGTTATGGGATTTTTTGACAATTTAGGTAATGAATTTGGCAAGAAAACAGGTAAAGCCATTGGAAACAAATTGTATGGTAAACATGCTGATGATATCAGACTTGGTGCAAGAATTGAACATGGCTACAGCAATTCTAATGGTGGTGAAAACGTGCAACGTGATACAACGAATTACGAGGCAATGGAAAAGGCTAAAAGGGAAACATTGAAACAAGAGCAAGAATCCAAATTCTTGGAAAGCATAATCAACGTTGAATTTGATGCCAATGATAAAGATGCCATTGTTAAAACATTGACATCTTTGTCTTCATATGTTGACCTGTGGATAAAGGATTCAAGTAAAAACGCAAATGTAGCAAGGTCAAAATTTGACACTGGCTTAGCAATGTTAAGTGCAGTAGATGCAAGCAATCCAATGATTACGTATTTTACTAACAAGAAATTAGAATGGAGTAATTACGAGAACAAGAAACGTAAAACACAGTTAATTACTGCAGGTATAGCTATTGTAGTGCTATTGATTATTATCGTTATTGGGTTAGCGCAGTCATAATATGACAGAGTACCAAGAAATCATAATTTATTGGTCTACAAGATATCAAATCAATAATGTTGATGATATCAAGAAAATTGAAATTGACAGTGCTAACGTGTTGTATCAATTATATGGAGACCATCATGTTTATGGTAGAGACACGTTATTGTATATTGGAATTTCGGTGTATGCAGATAATCGACTAAGACAGCATTTGAATGGAATTTTTGGACACGTGAATAATCTTAGCGTGTCATTTGGCAGAATTGACAACTATAATAATGATTTAGAATTGGACTTAGAAGTGCCTGAGTCAATTTTAATTGCGTGCCACAAGCCAAGTTACAATAAAGAGTTCATTCATGACGTGTCTCAGAAAGCAAAGCATCATAAGATTATCGTAATCAATAACGGTAACAATGAAGCGTTGAAAACTTGTTGTACGAATTTTTGGTGGGTAGATTAGATGTTTAAGTCATATTTGATTGAAAACGAGCTACATCAAGTAGCTCGTTTTGTTTTTAAAGGATTTGGGTAGTTAAACTTTGTTAAAAATAGACGTTGCATTTGTAAACAAATATTGAATCTACAGATTTACAGTATGTTGAAATTTTTTGAAACTGCTAATTTGTGAGATGTGCCTATATACATAGGGCTGTAAAATTTTAAAATTTAAAGTTATGAAAATAAAAATTACAGCCAAGCATGGCAAGGTTAAAAAGTTCATTACAAATTGTTTAGTTCAAATTTTAGTAGGCACTATTGCAAGTATAGTTGCAGATATAATTGTAAACATAGTGATTCTAATAATTCAACATTTCTGTAATAATCCTAAGTAACTCCAGTGTCAGCCTATTCGCAGTAGGCTGACATTTTTAAATCCTTTTATAAATTGTACAACAAGTATGATGTGATTTGCAAATCAATTTTGGTACATTAAAGTATATAGATGCGTAAGTGAAATCAGATAGACTGGTTTCACTTATTTATTTTGTCGGATATCTATATTGCTGTTAGCAAGTTTGTACTTGATTTTAGAGTGGAAGGTCCTATTCTGATTTACTTTTCAGTCCGCTTCGTTCCAGCAATGCGTCGATGGTCGGTTCCTGGCCCCGGAAGCGTTTATAAAGTATCATCGGGTGTTCGGAACCGCCTTTTTCCAGGATATTTTTCCGGAAAGATTCGGCGGTAGCCTGGTCGTAAATACCTTGTTGTTTGAAAACAGAGAAAGCATCTGCATCCAACACTTCCGCCCATTTATAGCTGTAGTAGCCGGCAGCATAACCTCCTCCGAAGATATGGCCGAAACCGGTAGAAAAACAGCTGCTGTCTACGGGCGGAAAGGATTCGGTCGGAGCCATTGCCTGATTTTCGAATGCCTGGATAGAACCGTTGACAGGAGAGGTGACCGAATGCCAGGCCATGTCGACCAGGCCGAAACTCAATTGGCGGTCGTTTTGGTAACCACTCTGGAAGTTGGCTGCTTCGTGGATCTTAGTGATATATTCCTGGGGAATTTTCTCTCCGGTCTGGTAATGTACGGCCCAGGTATCCAGCCACTCTTTTTCAAGTGCCCAATTTTCCATAATCTGAGAAGGTAACTCGACAAAATCCCGGTAGACATTGGTCCCTCCGGTAGAATTATAAGTACATTGGGATAACATCCCGTGAAGGGAGTGTCCGAACTCGTGCAGGAAAGTGGTCACTTCGTCGAAGGTCAGTAGGGAAGGTTTGCTGGCTGTCGGTTTGGTAAAGTTCATCACCAGAGAAACCAGCGGCCGTAGGTCCTGCCCGTCTTTTTTATGCTGGCCTCTGAATTCGGTCATCCAGGCACCACCGCCTTTGCTTTCGCGTGGGAAAAAGTCCGTATAGAGAACGGCAAGAAAACGGCCGTCCCGGTCGTATACTTCGAAGGTTTTTACATCTTCATGGTATTTGGCGATATTGTCCACTTCTTTAAAAGTAAGGCCATACAATTTGTTGGCTAATCCGAATACCCCCTGCTGTACATTTTCCAGTTTAAAATAGGGTTTTAGCATTTCGTCGTCGAGCGCGTATTTTTCCTGTTTTAATTTATTGGAATAATAGGCCCAATCCCAGCGTTGTAATTCGCCTTTAAATCCCTGACGCCGGGCAAATTCTTCTACTTCCTGTTTTTCGGCCAGGGCATGAGGATGAGAAGCGGCCAGCAGCTGACCGAGGAAGGTATTCACCATCTCCGTGTTTTGGGCCATACGGTCGGTGAGTACGTATTCGGCATAGGTCGGATAGCCCAATAGTTGTGCTTTTTCCAGGCGGAGAGCAACCATTTTCCGGATCACCTCTTTGTTGTCGTATTGGTTATCCCGGTTTCCCCTCGAAGCATAAGCCCGGTACATTTTTTCACGCAATTCCCGGTTGTCGGCATATTTCATAAAAGGAATGTAACTGGGGGCATGCAAAGTGAACAGCCAGCCTTCCAATTCTTTTTCTTTTGCCGTCATCGCAGCCATTTCGACCGCTCCTTCAGGAAGACCTGCCAGATCTTTTTCGTCGGTAATGTGGAGGGTGAATCCGTTGGTTTCGGCCAGGGTATTTTCGTCGAATTTTAATCCCAGCTGAGATAGCTCCATAGCTATTTCCTGAAATCTTTTCTGGGCTGCGCTTTCCAGATTAGCTCCTCCTTTAATAAAGGATTTCCACGTATCTTCCAGAAGAGTAGATTGTTCCGGTGTCAGACTTTGCCGGTCCCGGGATTCGTATACTTTTTTCACCCGTGCAAAAAGTTCCGGATTCATGTATACACTGTTTCCGTATTCAGTCAGTTTCGGTGAAACCCGTTGGGCGATCTGTTGCATTTCTTCGTTGGTACAGGCGGAGTTTAGATTGAAAAAAATCGAAGAAATCGTACTCAGTTTTTCTCCGGCCTGATCGAGCGCTACGATGGTATTTTCAAAGTCCGGAGCTTCTGCTGAAGTTGAAATTGCTTTAATTTCTTGCTTGGCTTCCTCGATGGCCCGGTCGAAAGCCGGTTCATAATGCCGGATTTCGATACGGTCGAAAGGAGGGGTTTGATGAGGGGTAGTGAAATGTTCCAACAAAGGATTGCCGGCCTGCTTTTCGCTACACGAAGTTATCGATAAGATAAGTGTCGTCATACAAATTATCGTTTTCATTTATATTTCTGTTTTGTTTACGGCAAAAATAGAAATTAATCTTCAAAATCTATACTAAGTTTATATTATTGGGAAAATAAAGCGGAAACAATGGCTTTGCTATAAATTATACCAGAATCGGGCTTTACACTAGTTTTAAAATTATAAATTGTAGTTAAAATTATATATATTTGTCCATCATTTATGTCCGGCATGTTGTCAGATTCAAAGATATTGCAAACACTTCGGGAAAAAGAACCGCTCGGTATGGATGCCTTGTTCGAAAGGTATTACAGACCCTTAGTGGTATTTGCCGAATCGTATTTGCATGATTTGCAGAGTGCAGAAGATTTGGTACAGGAACAAATGGTAAAGTTATGGTCGAAGCAGACCTTTGCCGGTATCGTTCCCGAGGCATTGGGTATTTTTTTGTTTACCGTAGTGAAAAATGCCTGTATCAACTGGCTCGAGAAGAAGAGATTGCCTGTAAAAAGCCTGGATCTTCTTCATTATCAGATCGCTTTGGAAGAGGCCGAACGTTTGGACGATTCCGCGGTGGAACTGATCCGGGGAGCCTTGGAAAAATTACCTGATAAAACCCGTCTCGTGGTTACGGTGGTTATGTTGCAGGAGAAGATGTATAAAGAGGCGGCCGAGGAATTGGGGGTGTCGGTAAATACAGTAAAGACTTTATTGAAGCAAGGCATGCGGGAATTGAGAGAACTGTTGAAAGATAAGCAAGAATTAATATTTTATTTTTATCTTCTGCGTGCTGAATGTAGAGAACAGAATCCAATATATGATCACCTTTAATTCGAATGTTATGATAAGAAATCTTTTTCTGTTAGTCGTGTTTTTAGGTTGTGTTAGTTTGCGGCATGTAGAGGCTGCCATCGATATCATACCTAAGCCGGTGAAATTAGTAGAAACCGATGGCCGGTTCGATATCACTTCCGCCTGTTCCATTGTGGTGAATGACGATTTGAAAACTTGTGGGGAGTTGTTGGCAGATTATCTTCAACCGGCTATGGGGTATCGTTTAGCAGTGAGTAGTAAAGCGGAGAAAAGCAAGCCGGCTATTCGTTTAAGCCTCGATAAGAGCTTGAAGAAATTATCTGAAGAAGCCTATCGGTTGGAAGTTACCGGGCAGGGGGTGCGTATACAAGGGACTTCGGAGAAAGGAATATTCTATGGTATCCAGACGTTGTTGCAATTGCTTCCTGTCGAAATCTTTCAGACTGAAGTACAACCGGTAAGCTGGACCGTTCCCGGAGTGCAAATCGAAGATTATCCCCGGTTCGGATGGCGTGGATTTTCACTGGATGTATGCCGTCAGGTTTATTCGGTAGATTTTATTAAAAACTGTATCGATTGGCTGGCTATGCACAAGATGAACGTCTTTCACTGGCATTTGACGGATGATGAGGGATGGCGGATAGAGATTAAAAAATATCCGGAGCTGACCCGTACCGGTGCATGGAGGGGACCGAACGAAAAGTTACAGCCTACTTTTTGTTCGGGATACTACCGTTATGGCGGTTTCTATACGCAGGAACAGATCCGGGAAGTGGTCGGTTATGCTGCTAAACGGCAGGTGATGATTATGCCGGAAATCGAAGTGCCGGGACACAGCCGGGCGGTAGCTGCTGCTTATCCTGAAATTCTTTGTGATTATATAGATCCCGGGAAGCACGAGTTGTCGCAGAATTCCTGGTGTGCTGCCAATGAACGGGGATACGAAATCCTGGGGGATATCCTGAAAGAAGTAGCAGGCTTGTTTCCTTGTCCATATATCCATATCGGAGGGGATGAAGTGGAGATGGAGTATTGGGAAAACTGTCGCCGGTGTACCGGATTGATGAAAGAGAAGCATTTTGAGAAACCTGCCGAGGTACAGAATTATTTTATCCACCGGGTAGCGGAATTAGTCGAAGCTGCAGGGAAGAAAATGGGAGGCTGGAGTGAGATTATGGACGGAGGAGAACTGCCGTCGGGTACGGTAGTCTTCTCGTGGATCGGACTGGACCATGGTATCGCTGCTGCCCGGAAAGGATTACCGGTGGTGATGATGCCTGGGGAATACTGTTATTTCGATATGGGACAGACCCCGCTGGAACGCGGACATTATTGGGCAGGAATGGTGCCTACAGAGAAAGCATATGCTTTTAATCCCTTGATTCCCGATAGCCTGAAACCGGCTGAAAGAAAAAATGTGCTGGGGGTAGAAGGGGCGATCTGGTCGGAAATGATGGATCGTCCGGCCTGGCATTGTGAATATCAGATGTTCCCGCGTTTGTGCGTTACGGCAGAAATCGGATGGACACCCCAGGAGCAAAGAGAATGGACCGATTTCAAGGGACGTCTGGATAGGAGTCATTATATGCGCTTGTATCAGAAAGGCATTCGTTTTCGGGTACCTTTCCCGGAAGTTACTTATCAGAACGGGGTATTGACCGCAGCGGCTCCTTACTCTGGGGCAGTGATTCGTTACACGGCCGATGGTAACGAACCAACCTGTTTCTCTCCGTTGTATACCGGTGAGATAAAGACAGAACAACCTGAAAACTATCGGTTTAAGACATTTTTTACGCCGCATTGGGGAAGTATTGCTGTCGGTATCGAAAAGTACTTGCATCCGGAGATGAAGGTGACAACGACTATCGACGCTCATCCGAAATGTCCGGCCCAGTTGCTGGCGGATGGAAACGAAAAAACTTTTTTCAGGAGTAACCGACGGGTAAAAGACGGGGATACCGTTTTGTTCGAATTCGAAAAACCTTTGGATTGCCGTAAAATAACGATCAAGAGTGGAGCTTACCAGACCAGCCATTATATCATTACCCATGCTATTGTCGAAATATCTACGGATGGAGAGCGTTTTATGCGTTCCGGCTGGTTCGATGCCGAAGGGGACAGTGAAGTGATCTGTACGGTTCCGATCAAGGCTTTGCGTATCGTGTTTACCGAACCTCAATACGAAGAACGATTGGTTTTACAGGATTTGAAGATCGAGTAGGCAAAAGGAAATTTGAAAAACAGAGCGTGTTTGTTGAAAATATTGTTCTATCTTCGTAGGCCGTAAGATGTTTTATTTTATGGTAGAGGAGAAAGAAGATCGGTTCACATTATTTAAACAGGGAGATGAACGTATTTTTCGGCAATACTACGAGAAATATTATCATGCATTATGTCTTTGGGTGGTGCGGATTGTAAAAGAAGAGACAAGAATGCATGATATCGTTCAGGAAGCTTTTATTGTTTTGTGGAACAGCCGGATGATTATAGAATCTGAACTACACCTGAAAATGTTTCTTTATCAAGTGGTTCGTAACCGCTGTTTCAACTACTTGAAAAGTAAACGGATCGAGGAAAAATATATTCAGGAGTATCTGCAAATGGAAGAAGAAGGGGGGGGCGAAGATACAGTGATTGAAGAAGAAGTACATCGTATTGTTGCACAAGAAAATAAAAAATTACCCGAGGAACAAAGGAAAGTGGTATATTTCCATATGGAGGGAAAAAATAATTTCGAAATTGCTGAAATCATGCAGATTTCTGTGAATACGGTGAAAACCCATAAAGCCAGGGCCCGAAAAACATTAAAAAATAAATTAGATAATCTTTTCATTATCAAAGTCTTGTTGGGACTGTGATAATTTTTTTCTCTTTTTTTACTTTCCTTGTCATTCTCTTGGCCTTTTTAATTGTATTATAGTTAAAAGAGCTAAAAGTCTGTGACGTTATGAATAATTACGATGAAATAGAGCGTAAAATTTCCCTGATCAAAAATTATTTGGAAGACAACCTTAGTGTTGCCGAAGAGGAAGAATTGCGGGTATGGTTGGATGAATCGCCGAAACATCGGGAAACTTTTCAGCGAATCAGGGATAAAAAAATATTGTTTGCAAAGTTGGAATATCGGCAACGACAAGAAACGGAAACCGATTGGAAAGTGATTTGCCGGAAGACGGGTATCGGCTCTTCCCGTCGTTTGTGGTATATTCGGGTGGCACGTTATGCAGCTGTTTTCTTCGGATTATGCCTGGGGGTATGGTTGTATTTCAGGGTTCAGGTGTCACAGCCTCAGGAATCGACATTGGCCGCTATTTCTATGGATACCATTTGTCCGGGATATAAACAAGCTTATATCGAGTTGAAAAGCGGTGAACGAATTGCCTTGGGAAATACCGGGAACAAGCAGGAGAAACGAATCGAGGGGATGGTTTTGAAAGAGGAAAAAGATGGAGTTATGATATTGCCCGGTGATTCGTTGGCCGATAAAGCAGTAGCGGTGGAAAAAAGTTGGATCGTGGTGCCGAGGGGAGGAGAATATCAACTGATTTTACCGGATGGTACGAAAGTGTGGTTGAATTCCGATTCGAAACTCGAATTCCCGAACACTTTTGTAGGCGATGAAAGAAGGGTGAAGTTGGCCGGTGAAGCGTATTTCGAAGTGGCTAAAAATAAAGCTAAACCTTTCCGGGTAGAGGTAGAGCGGGTGGAGGTCGTGGTTTTAGGTACTTCATTTAATATACATGCTTATGATGAGGCGGTTAAGACTACTTTGGTCGAGGGCGCGGTAAAATTGAATGTCGCCGGTAAGGCTTATTCGCTTTCTCCCGGTTTTGAAGCTAATGTCGATCAGGGAGGGGTGAAAATAGTGAAATCGGACGTCTATGAGCAGATTGCCTGGAAGGATGGGAAATTTGTATTTCGTGAAAAACGATTGGAAGAGGTCATGTCGATCTTGTCTCGTTGGTATGATTTTGAAATTTTCTACCAGAATGCGGCAGTAAAAGATTTGCATTTTACGGGCAATATTCCCCGGCATACTACGATTAATGAAGTGTTGAAATTTTTGGAACGTACTCATCTGGTACATTTTAGTGTGGTTGGGCGAACGGTAATCGTATCTGAATAAACGTCCTTATTTTTAGTAAAATATCCATTTACCACCACTTCTTCCATTTCAGCCACATCTTCCTCCATCACAATATTCAGTACAGGCTGTTTCGTATATTTTACCTCCTGTTTTTTCATTCCGGTAAATGAGAACACCAGAACCATATTTTCCATCTCAGGCAACTGCATTTTAAACTTACCGTCTACATCGGTCGCCACCCCGATGGTAGTACCTTTAATAAAAACGGAAACACCCGGCAGCGGATTGCCTTCCTTGTCTTTAACGGTTCCCTGCAAATCGAGGGCAGTCTGAGGGAGAGCGCTACGGCGGTTGATGACGATGATCTGATCCAGCAGTTCATAGCGCAAATCCGTCCCCTTCAAGCATTCATCCAAGACCTTGGAGATTTTTGCATCGGTCATCTCGATGGATACCGGTTTCAAGCCATTCAACTGTTCGTTATTATAAACGAAAGTATAACCGCACTGAGCTTCTATAAGTTGAAAGATCTCATGCAAAGCCGTCTCTTTCACCCGGATACTTACCGTGCCGGTTTGTGCGTAAGACATAGCCGATACCTGCATCATACCGGCCCAACAAAGAAATAAAATCAACTTCATTTTTCTCAAAAATTTTCCGGGAATACCCTCTTCCGGGTACCACCTTTTTCGATTTTTTTCATAAATTTGTTTTTAACAGATTAAACACCTTGTTGTTTAATTTAGCCATCGGAAAGGACCAGTTTCCGGTGGCTAGTCTTTTATTAAAATTATAATATTTGCTTTCCTCACGAAATATAGGGACAGTTTTACCGGCAATGCCGTAGTGGTGAGTAAGGATGAATTGGCAAAAGTCTCTTCCAATAACCTGCTCAGTGCTTTACAGGTGTTTGATCCCTCTTTCCGTTTGAAAGACAATGTGGATATGGGGTCTAATCCGAACTCCATGCCGAATTTCCGGATTCGGGGAAATTCCGGATTTGGTGCTGAAGGACTGTCGGAAGCCAATTTGAAAAATGATCCGAACCTGCCAACTTTTATTCTGGACGGATATGAGGTGGATGTGGAGAAAATCTTCGACTTGAATATGGACCGTATCGAGAGTGTGACGATTTTGAAAGACGCTTCTGCTACGGCGATCTACGGATCCAGGGCTGCCAACGGAGTGGTGGTCGTGACAACCAAGGCTCCGCAGGAAGGCCAATTGAGGGTTTCTTATAATCTGAACGTGGCTATCAGTGCACCCGATTTGTCGGATTATCATCTGTTGAATGCCAGGGAAAAAGCTGGAAGCAGAGGTGGCCGGTGGACTTTATGAATCTGAGGATCCATATACGCAGCAACAATTGAGAATGGATTACGCCGACCGTCTTAAACGCATCAAGAGTGGGGTGGATACCTATTGGTTGTCCCAGCCGCTGGAAGTGGCTGTCGGTCATAAACATTCTTTGTATGTAGAGGGGGGAGACAAGAGTATCCGTTATGGTATCGATTTGAATTATCAAGCCAATCCGGGAGTCATGAAAAAATCTACCCGTGACCGTTTCGGGGTGGGTTTCCTTTTGTCTTATAATTTGAACAATAAACTTTTGTTCCGGAACAAACTGACCGTGGATAAAGTCAACTCCAAGGAATCCCCCTACGGCTCATTCCGGGATTACGCTACAGTTAACCCTTATGAAAGAATATATGATGATAATGGCAAGTTGATCGAATCTTATGCTACTCATGTGGCGACTACGGCCCGTTATTTGAATCCGCTTTATGAAGCGAGCCTGAATCATAAGAATGAAACGGCTTATACTTCATGGACAGATAACTTTGATTTTGACTGGTTTATTAATGACCATTTCCGTTTGAAAGCTCGTGTAACCTATTCCGAACGTACCGACAAACAGGAGCAATTTACAGACCCACGTTCAGGAAAATACAATGAATATGATTATCAAGTAGGTGACGGAGTCTTGAAAAAAGGAGAAGCTTACAGTATGTGGCAGAAGAGTTCGGATTTGGAGATGAATGCCGTATTCAGTTACAACCAGATGTTCGGTAATCATTTTGTCAATGCGGTGATAGGTGCTAATATGCAGGAATCCCGCTATGAAAACGAGTCCTACAGCGTACTTGGTTTCCCGGCCGGGAATATGGATTACATCTCTTTCGGTAATGCTTATAAAGATCAGGTTCCGTCCGGAGAGGAGGGGTTGTCGCGTTTGGCGGGTGCTTTCCTTAATGTGAACTATACTTATAACAACATTTACATGCTGGATTTTTCCGGTCGTTTGGACGGTTCTTCCAAATTCGGTAACGATAAAAGATATGCACCTTTCGGTTCTTTGGGTATCGGTTGGAATATCCATAATGAATCGTTCTGGGAAGCCTGTAAAGGTGTGATGAGCCGTTTTAAGGTTTCTGCCAATATCGGTAGCTTGGGTAAGGCTTCTTTCGAACCGTATGAAGCTCAGGATGTCTATAACTATTACCGTGGACAATGGTATGCCGGAGGTTTGGGAGCCATTATGAATACTTTGGGGAATACCGATTTGCAATGGGAAAAGACCGAAACCTTTGATATTAATCTGGAGACCGGTTTCCTGAACGATTTGATTACAGTGAATGCCAGTTATTACCTCAAGCGTACCAAAGATCTGGTGAGCAGTATTACCTTACCGCTTTCTTCTGGTTTTGAAAGTTATCGGGATAATTTAGGCGAATTGGAAAACAAAGGTTTTGAAATTTCTGCCAGAGCATACTTATTGAGGAAAAACGATGCTGTGGTCAATGTATTCGGATCCATGGCACACAACAAGAATATAATTAAAAAAATCTCCAATTCATTGGAATCCTATAATAAAAAAGTGGATGATGAACAGGATAATTATAAACCGGGCTGGGGCGAGGACCTGGAAACGGCTAAACCGTTGGTGCAGTTCAAGGAAGGACAGTCGACCACGGCCATTTATGCAGTCAGATCTTTGGGTATCAATCCGATGAACGGTAAAGAACTGTTCTACGATCTGGATGGTAACCTGACATATGAGTGGAGTGCGGCCAACAAAGTCGTATGTGGAGATACCGAACCGAAGGTATCCGGTTCTTTCGGAGCAAATGCCGATTGGAAAGGGTTTAACCTGAATGTCAGTTTCCTCTATCAATTGGGAGGACAGGTGTATAATCAGACTTTGGTGGACCGGGTAGAAGATGCCGATTTGACCCGGAATGTGGACGAAAGGGTATTGAAAGGCAGATGGCAGAAACCGGGTGACCATACCTTCTTCAAGGATATTGCTTCTGAAGATCGGACGGAGGTTACTTCCCGGTTTGTTCAGGATGAAAATGTATTGGAATTCAAGTCGTTGTCACTGTCGTATTCCTTCCCTCAAAAATGGATTAAGAAGATGTATATGGAGCGAATGAAGCTGACTTTCCAGATGGAGGATATTTTCCGGATTTCTACGGTGAAACGGGAGAGAGGTTTGGATTATCCTTTTGCCCGGACGTTTAATTTTGGATTACAGGTACAGTTCTGATGTGATTTGTGTAATATATAAATAAGAGAAACTATGAAAAATAAAATATTAATAGCGGTAGCCTTAATAGTCTGTACCATAGCCAGCGGCTGCAATGATTGGTTGGACGTAACTCCGCAAGCCCAGGTCAATGCCGACAAGCTGTTTTCTACTCCGGAAGGGTATGAGAGTGCCGTATACGGTATTTATACGGCCATGACAGACGCTTCTATCTATGGAACCCACATGACTTTTGGTTTTATGGACGTATTGGCCCAGTATTATGGTATATATAATAATCATGATTTAAATGAATGTGCCAAATATAATTACGACAATGGTACAGCCAAAAATTTGATATCCGATATATGGTTGAAATCCTACAATACCATTGCCAATTGTAATGTTTTGTTGGAACGCTTGAAGAAGCAGTCGCCGACTTTTTTCCCGGAAGGAGAATACGATTTGATTTATGGTGAGGTGTTGGCCTTGAGGGCATTTTTGCATTTCGACCTGCTGAGGGCCTTTGCTCCTTCGTGGAAAGTGGACAAGGAAGCTCTTTGTCTGCCGTATGCGGATAATTTTACCGATAAGATCCACCGTCAAAAGAAGACCAGTGAAATTGTCCAGGCGTTGATTCATGATTTGGATACGGCCCGGATATTGTTAAAACCGGTTGACCGGGCTTTAGAAGAAAGTTTTAAGGAGATGGACTACAATAATCCACATTATATGACGGATATGGATAACGTTTTCCTATCTGCACGTGCCTATCGGATGAATTATTGGGCAGTTACCGGGTTACTGGCAAGGGTGTACCACTATATGGGAGATCCGAAAGCCTATACTTACGCTAACGAAGTGATCCAGGCTCTACGGGACGGATATTTCCGATTTACGCAAGAAAACGAATTGAGTATGAATGATAAAAAGAAGCGGGATGTTATTATGCAGAATGAGGTATTGTTTGCATTGAACTATTCAGGTATCCATGATTTGTGGTATTCTTATGATGCGTCTCAAAATACAGCCTATGAAATAGACCGTGCAAGTACCCTTTACCCTTCCGGAAATGATTTTAGGGGGCAATATTTAGTGATAGATGGTTCAAGGACAAGTGCTAAAGTGTCTATAAAATATGCTGATGTAAAGGCTGAGAAGGGGGAAAAGATCCCGATGATCCGGATGTCCGAGATGTTTCTGATTGCCGCTGAAAGCGGTTTTGACCAGGACAAGGAGAATGCCATCTCTTTGCTGGAAGAATTGAGGTTGAACCGGGGGATCGGGGGGGAAATATCGTCCACGATTTCAGCTGAAAAATTCCGGGAAGAACTGACCATAGAGGCCCGTCGGGAATTTTTGGGCGAAGGCCAGATGTTCTACTGGTATAAACGTTTGGGGGTGCCGGTCGGATTGGATGAGATAGAAGTGAGTCCTGCTACCTTTTGTTTGCCGTTGCCTGCTACAGAAGTGGAATTTGGCAACCGTGCCGAAGATTATATTAAGAACCTGAAATAATATGGAGTGTATGAAAAACAGCATAATCTTATTGATGGGAGTTATTGGGACCTTGTGGTCCTGTTCGGAAGTGGATGTGACGGACTATTCTTCCGACAATTTCATCCAATTTGCGAAAACGGCAAAAGACAGTACGGTCTTTTCTTTTGCATACGATCAGAGCATGACGACGGGAACGGTGAAATTGAAACTGAATTGCATAGCCAATCTTTCTGCTGAAAACCGGACTTTTGGCATACAATACCGGCCCGAAGAGAGTACGGCTCAGGCCGGAGTGGATTTTGTCATGCCGGATGAGGAACAGATTCTTTTGGCTAATGATAGTGTCGCTTATGTTGAAATACAGTTGAATAAAAGCGATAACGTGAAAGCAAAAGACCTGTTGTTGGTTTTTGAAGTGAGCGATTACGGCGATTTTAAGCCCGGACTGAAGGATTACCGGAAAAACCGGGTGATTGTTTCGAACCAATTGACCAGGCCTTTGTGGTGGGACGATTGGCATGTGGACAATGGCTTGGGCAGTTGGTCGGAAACAAAATATCTGAAATTTATGGAGATAACAAAAGTGAGTGACCTGACTTTGGATCGGGACGGAGGGACGATGAGTTATTCGGAAATGCGTGCTCATGTTTTGAAGTTCAAGTATTGGTTGCAGGATCATCCTATTCCGGATGAAGATGGAAAAACAATGAGTGTGGCAATGAGAGGTTAATTTTAAAGCATGAGTAGTATGAAAAAATCGATATTATTTTTTATCCTGATGGTTGGCTGGCTGATCGTGGGATGCTATGAGGATAAGGGGCATTATGACTATATCCAGTTGTCCGGTCCGGTGGTGGCCGGTATAGGTGAATCTTATACGGTATATGACGGAGGAAATTTCGATATCCATCCGACGGTGACCTGGACTCACGGAGAGTTGGAAAATTATACCTATTCCTGGAAAGTGGATGGGATATTGGTTTCCGATAAGGCGGAATTGACCGAACAAGTAAAAGATCTTCCATTAAAATCGGGGATGTATTCGGAGTTTGTGATCAAGGATGAGGATACCGGGGTGGAATACATCACTCCATTCAAGGTAACGGTGGCTTCTGTATACGAAAGAGGTTGGATGTTGCTGGCGGATCAGGGGGAAACCTCTATGTTGTCATTGGTCCGGAACGATAAAGTTGTATATGAGGATGTCTACCGTCTGGCTAACGATGCGGATTTGGCAGGTGGTGCTGTCGGAATATATGAACATTGGCTTCCTTATTCTGCAGATGTGGGACAGGTGTTTGTGGCTTGTCAGAAAGGACCGGAATATTCCGTAGAATTGGATGGAAACAGCCTGAAAAAAATGGTGGCGACCAAAGAGGAGTTTGTGGGTGGCATGCCGGCAGATTTCAAGCCGATGAGTATGAATTGTGTGATGAATTACGATTACCTGGTCAGTAACGGGAAATTATATGTCCGGTATATTGAAGAGACTGACGGAGCGATGTATCAGGACGGACTTTTCCCCAATTTCCCGTATCAGGGGGATTTTGACTATGAACTAAGTCAATGGACCACAAGGGGGAATGTGTATTTTTTCTCATGAAGTGATCGGTTTTGATAAATTGAGTTCCAGTTATGTGGTATGCTGTAATGGAGTATTGAGTAAATTCGGAGCTGATAATACTCCGGAACCGTTTTTTGAGCCCTCTAACATGAATAAGACCGTCTTGGACGGGGCTGCAGTGGCTGTAGCATACCCTCAGGACGATTATGTCGTATTCTTGAAGTCCAATACCGGCAACACCATTTATGTGCAGCAGTTTTATTTTTGGGGATGGAGCTCTCCCAAAGGGTTTTATTCCAGAGGGGAAGAGGTATTTCCTGACCCCAGTATCATAAATGATGATACAAAATTTGCTTTTTGTAAAGATCGTCCGTATGTTTACATCGCTTCCGGGAATATTTTGTATGAATACAACTACAAAGACAATACGGTGAAAACGTTACGGGATGATTTCGGGCGCCCGATCCGGGATATTGAGATTTGCCCGACGAATCCTGAACATCTGGGAATTGTGCTGGAGAATGCAGAGATGAGTGACTTTATGGTATTGGATGTTTCTGTAGTGTCAGGAGGTAAAGTATTGGAGGGTATGGAGTTCTATGGAAAATTCGGGAAAGTGAAGCATTTAAAGTATAAGGTAGGTTATCAAGGTGATATAATGTATTAAAAAATATAAAAATGGAGAAATTTTTATTTTTGATTGTAACAGTTTTTAATATCTGTTCCTGTACTTCCAAACCGGACGGTTATGAAGTGACTATTGATTTGAAAAATGCAAAAAACGAACAGATTTATGTAAGTGAGCGTATCCCGCATCCGACGACCTGGTATACGGATACCATTCAGTTGAAGGACGGAAAGGCCGTGTTCAAGGGAAAAGTTACCGATCCGCATTGGGTGGCTTTTGTAGTGGTGAAGGAAGATGGAGAATTGCAGGGGTCTTTCGGAATGTTCTTGGATAACAGTCAGGTACAGGTTAAAGGGGACTATAATAATCTGAAACAAGTGGAAATCACCGGCAGTAAAACAAATGACGAATATCAGAGGATAGAGAAAAACGGAGCAGAAGTGTTCCGGAGTTTCGGTCGGATCAGGTATGAACGGAGCAAAGCCTTTAAAGACGACCGCGCCAGATATGATTCATTGACACCCCTTTATCAGGAGGCTTATAACAAGTTGTTCGATTATATCGTTTCTTTGCCCGGTTATGCGACCAGTCAGGTGGCTCCCCATTACGTATGGGAGTATTTTGCGGAGGATTTGGATAAAATGGGTAAGGCATTGGCCGGATTCGATGCTTCCCTGAATTCCAATGTATTTGTGGCTGAGTGCCGGGACAATTGGGAAAAGGAGAAGAAAGTGCAGCCCGGACAGCCGGCATACGATTTTACGTTATCGGATATTGACGGGAAGGTGTATAAATTGTCGGATTTCCGGGGAAAATACGTATTGATAGAATTCAGTGCTTCCTGGTGCGGCTGGTGTAAGCTGGAGATTCCCTATCTGAAGACCGTTTACGAAAATACCAAAGGCAAGAATTTTGTAATGTTTACGGTTAATATGGATGAGGATCGGGAAAAATGGGAGAAAGATGTGAAAGAGTATAACCTGCCTTGGCCGGTAGTGTCCGATTTGAAAGCCTATAGTGGTCCGGTGGCCCAAAATTACCATGTGAAAGGGATTCCGATGATTTATCTGATTGATCCGGAAGGAAAAATCATGGCCAGGGATTTACGCCGGGAACCCATGATCGAGTATATTAACAAATTGTTCAAATAAGCAGACGAATGAAAAATTGTATATATGGGGCAGCAATTTTTATTGCTGCCTGCTTTTCATGCACTTCACCCAAAGCAAAAGAATGTGTTGTAGAGGGAGAGGTGAAAGGGTATGGGGACGGCTTTTTCTGTGTTATGACAGAGACATTGGATGATTATGATGTTGATACAGTTGAGGTGAAAAATGGACATTTCACTTATCGTTCTTCCATCGAACATCCAACACAGCTGACATTTCTGGCGATAGACAATGCTGCATGCGACAAGCGGGGTACTTACTCTTTCCGTTTACTTGCCGAAAATGCAAATACTCCGATTCGGGTGAAAGCCGAGGTGGAAAAAAAATTGGAGAATGCAGAGATTACCGGTAGCCGGGTACAGGCAGAATGGGAAAGAATCAATTCTGCAGAGGTATTCCGGTATCTGAAAAAGATCCAATGGCAGCGGGACAGTTTGTCACGTACCGAAGATTCCGTTGCCTATAAAATCAAGTGTACCGAGTTTGACGGAATGGTAAAGCCCTGTTTGGATCAGTTGTTTGCCTTGGATTTTGCTCCGAAGAGTACAGCAATGGTATATACGCTTCATAGTTATTTTTCATTCCTGTCTGTCGATGAGTTGGAAAACGCTTTGCAGTGTTTGGCTCCGGATATAGAATGGTCTGTCTATCTGGAAAGGATGCAGGAACGGATTCGGCGGGAAAGGGTTATGGCTGTGGGACAGATAGCACCTGAATTTACGCTTGAGGATGTAAATGAAAAAAAATATCGTTTGTCGGATTTCAAAGGGAAGATGATTTTGCTTGATTTTACGGCTTCCTGGTGTCATTGGTGTAAGGTGGAGATCCCTTATATCGAAGCGGTTTACAAAGAAATGCAGGGAAAGGATTTTGAGATTGTTTCCGTGTATCTGGATAAGAAAAGGGAAGATTGGGTAAAAGATGTCAGGAAAGAAAACCATCCCTGGAAATGTTTGTCGGATGTCATGTCGTGGAAAAAAGGAGGTATGGCCTATGATTATTATGTGGGGGGTATTCCTTGTCTGATTATTTTGGACCGGGACGGACGTATCGTTTCGAAAAATACCCGAGGGGAGGAAACGATACAAGTGATCCGCGAGAATTATAAGTAAGTCCGAATTTTGTGAAATCGATAGTAACCGGAATGATGAAAATGAATCAATGGATACTCTTGTTCAGTCTGATCCTGGGATTGGGGGGAACAGGTTGTGAAAATCGTGAGCCCGGAATAATCACGATTATGGGTGAAATTAAAGGTTTACCCGAAGGCTGGGTCAGGTTGTACACTTGTCCTCCTTCGAATTTACTCTTGGACAGTTGTGAAATCCGGGAAGGAAAATATAAGTTGAAAGGGAAGTTGGACGATCCTCAATTGGGTATGCTGTTTTTTGATGTTAAACCGGAATATCAGCCAAATTTTATGCCTATGGTCAGGTTATTTCTGCAACCGACTATAATGAAAGTATATAGTGAACGGGAAGATATGAAGGGGAGTTTAAAGGTGGAGAATGCTCCTTTGAATGAACAGTTGATCGCTTGTGAGCAGTTCCTGAAAAGTTTGCCCGAATACAAGCAGGCAACTGTGCTGACCGATTCTATTCAACTGGCATTTTACAAAGCGGATATGGTAAAAGTGCGTTCGATGAGTGTGGTGCGGGACTCGCTATATCAGGTTTTGATCGACCGTGTATTTGAGAAAGAACCGGAAGCTTCGCATAGTGAGGTGGTAGCGTATTTAGCCAGTCAGTATTCTTCCCCGATGTCCGGTGATCGGGTGGAGCGTATCGTGGAACGTTTCGATTCTTCCTTCCGTAATTCCTACTATGTCGCTCAGATGAAACAGTTTGCCGAGAATGACCGCTTATTGACTGCCGGGAAAGTATTTCCCGATTTTCAGGTATTCGATACTTTGGGGAAAACTTATACGCTGGCTGATTTTAAAGGGAAATATTTATTCGTAGAATTCAGTGCTTCCTGGTGTGGTTGGTGTAAAAAAGAAATTCCGCATATCCGGAAAGCTTATGAGCAACTGAAGGACCGGAATATTGTTTTCATTACGATGATGATGGATACCGAACGTGAACAACGGATTCGGAATATGAAGAGAGAGGAGATCGGATGGCTTTGTCTGACCGATCTGAAAGGAATGAAAAAAAGTCCTTTAGTAGATGCTTATAATCTGAGAGGATTGCCCGATTCGTTTGTGGTCGATCCGGAAGGATATATTATCCGCCGGGATTTAAGGGGAGGAGAGGTACTCGACTATCTTTCAGAAGTAGTCACTGAATAGTCAGAATGAATTTTAATGTTATGAAAATAAGTGTATTAAGTGTGATTGCGGTGTTGTTGTTGGGGGCCTTACCGGTACAGAGTCAGGTTGTTTTTGAGGAAACCGGGATCAAAGCGGTATTTCAGAAAGCCCGGGAAGAGAATAAACTGGTTTTTATGGATTGTTATACCAGTTGGTGCGGACCTTGTACGAAGATGTTGAAGGAGGTGTTTAGCCGGAAAGATATCGGGGAGTATATGAATACCCGTTTTGTCAATTATAAGCAAGATATGGAGCAGGAAGAGGGGAAGGAACTGGCCGGGAAATATGGAGTGGAAGTATATCCGACTTTCTTTATTCTGGATGCAGCAGGCGAAGTCAGACACAAAATGGTAGGAGGCATGACTGCCGGGGAGTTTTTGAAACAGGTGCAGCTGGGGAGTGGAGAAAATTCGTTATACGCTTTTAATCACCGCTACCGGCAAGGTGAACGGAATCCGCAATTTATGATAGAATATATCGGATTGCTTTCGGATGCTTATATGAAAGACGATATGCAAAAGGTATTGCATGAATATTGGGAGACTTTGGACGACCGGTCGAAATCTTCGGCTACTACCTGGCCGTTGGTAAAGCGTTTTGTCCGGGAGATGAAATCTCCGGAGTATCTGTATTTGCTTAAACATAAAAGCGATTTCGAGACTAACGTAGGAAAAGAGGAAGTGAATGCTAAAATATGGGGAGATCTGTTGCCTCTGATTGGAAATCATTGTAATGATATGATTTTTAAAAATCGGGTGTGGAAAGGATGGATTATTTATTGGATATCATCGGCTTTACCCGTGCTTATGTGGACAATGATCTGACAAAGGCTTTGAAAATGTATAGGCGTAATTTTTCGAAATTGATACCTGATGAACGTTTTAATGCAACTTTACAATTAAATGGAATGCTTATCGGAAAGGGTACTCCTGCACAATGTAAACAAGGACTTCAGGCGATTCGCCGAACGATAAAATCGTGTGGCTGGAGCGAAGAAGATCCGTTGTTTAAAACAATGATAAAGGGGCTGGAGGAGAAGAGTTGAAAAGAGTTGCTGAGTTATTGAGTTGTAGAGTTGCAGAGTTAATAGAGTTACTGAGTTGTAGAGTAAGTTAAAGGGGAAGACCCAACTCTTTCAACTCAGCAACTCAGTAACTCAGCAACTCTATTTTATCTCCAATTCGACGATTTCGGGGTTATGGTCGGATAAGAATAGGGTGTCGTTGAGTTGTGAGAAAGGGATGTACGAACTGATTACCCGGATTTGTGGGGTAACGAAGATAAAATCGATCTTTTCACATTTTTCGGCCGGTATTTTACCGAAATCATGGTAAGTGAAATCCACTCCAGTCCGTTTTCCGGCCACTTTGTGGGCATCTTTCAGAATAAATTCGTTGTTGGTAATTGTTTTATAGGCATCCCAGTCTTCCGATACATTAAAATCTCCGGTGAGAATAGCGGGAGAAGTCCCAACGATTTCTTTAATTTTTTCGATAATCAGCAGGGCACTGTTCCGGCGGGCTTCGGTACCTATGTGATCGAAATGTGTGTTTACTACCATAAGGATTTGTCCTGTCTTCTTATCTTGTAATTTTACCCAGGTTGCAATCCGGGTCAAAGCGGCATCCCAACCGACCATTCCGACACTGTCCGGTTTTTCACAAAGCCAGAAAGTATTCTGGTCCAATAGGGTATATTTCGCTTGTTTAAAGAAGATCGGTGCATATTCTCCGGCTGTTTTTCCATCTTCCCGGCCGACTCCGACAACTGTATATTCGGGTAAGTCGGTTTTCAAGACTTCCAGCTGGTGATGCAAGACTTCCTGCATGTCGATGATATCGGGATCGACCCTGTGGATAAAAGCACATATACTGTCTTTGCGGTGTGGCCAGCTATTGGGACCGTCTCCTGAATTATCGTAACGGATATTGAAAGTCGCTAAACGCAGGGACTCAGGCTGTTGTTGGGTACAGCCGAGGGCCAAAAGGCTCAGGATAAGGGTGGAAAATAGATTCTTCATGTTATTTATTGTTAGATCTCCAAAGCTAATAATTATTGAGGAAATTTTTAGGAAAAAGAGGACGAAGTATGAAATAAATGCTTTGGACAATCACCTGGACCGGAGAGCTTCCGCAAAGAAAGACTAGAGGATATAAAACGGATTTAAACGTAGGTATAATTTTTTCTTTCTATTCCGATTTCGGGTTTTATACCGTCAGACCGGTTCGCCTGGACCGGTCCGCTAAGGCTTTCCTTCACTGACCGGCGGAACTCCTCACTTCGTTCGTCAAACACCACCGGTCAGGCGTTCGGAAAACCTAACCGGACACTCGTTCCTGCTCCAATGGTCTTCCGGCATAAAACCCTTCATCTCACGGCAGAGCTTAACCGGCAAAGGAAATACAAACGGAAATCTACAACAATAGGAAGCCGGAACATCCGGCTTATTTCCAGGGAGATTGATATTTCTCAAATCAAGACTAATCTGTAATTCAGTGATAACGCAAGTCGAAGATGATCGGGATTGGAGACCATTGGAGCTCTGGCGAGTGTCGTCTTACTTTTTCTGAACGCCCGACCGGTGGTGTCTGACGAGCCTGCGAGGAGTTCCGCCGGTCAGTGAAAGAAAAAGATAGACGACCGGCAGGAGCGACCGGGTCGCCAATTCCGATCACCGGAGACGAATTAGTAACGAAATAAACCTACGTTTCAAACAATTAGATCTCCCCTGTTACAAAGATTTCAGAAGTCAAGTCTAACCGTTGTAACTATAGAAAATAAAAAACGGTGCCACTCTGTTTTAAACCCTTGTTCCCGTTTAAACTGTTGGCACCGTTGAATTGTATTGCCAAAATCTTAATTCAACATCCTGATCAATTCACTGGCCTGTTGTTTCATTAATTGATTTTGAGATTGGTTAGCCAGGTTATTGGCGATATTGGCATATTTTTTTGCAATGTCGTTGAACCCGCATTTTTTGGAGATTTTGACATAATTGTAAATCGCGTCGAAGTCGGACTTCGATTCGACAGTTTTTCCTGCCCATAATTGGATCACTTTCAGGCGGGAAACATCATTCATGATTTCCAGAGCTCCGGCAGTGATTTCTTTGATCATCTTCCGGTTTTCCGGGAAATAGCGAAATAACTTCCGGGCTTTGTAAAAATAATCTTCGGCATTTCCGGATAACCGTAGTTCTTTGATATTGAAATAATCCAATACAACATCGTAGTGCTCGTATCCGGTTTCTTTAATCCGCTTCATTTGGTTTTCGTAATCTGCCTTATTCTGGAGATAGAGTTGTTCCAAATGGTTTACCAACACATTGTCTAATTTCTGAAAAACATCGTCTTTGGAAAAATGCTGGATGAATTTATCTTGATTTTCAAAAACATATTTGAGCTGAGGTGCATTGATGTCGTTCACATAATCCCGTACGATCATCCAATTGTAATCTTTGAAGTAATCGGCTTCACTTTGGGTTTTGAAATAACGATTCAGTATATCTTGTCCCGATTTCCCTTGTTTACTCAATTCTTTTAATAGTTGCATGGTCGTTTGAGGGTTTGCCGGATTTTGTTCAAATGTTTTGACCAAATTATCCAGACTTACCGTCGTTTTTTCAATT
>OOCP01000206.1_pt1 | contig 77306 bp, 70 predicted proteins | sample 1671511 | NCBI WGS metagenome assembly OOCP01 (sample SAMN06348164, study PRJEB24527) | human gut metagenome | biome: human gut; feature: ankylosing spondylitis patient; material: feces | host: Homo sapiens | place: China | collected 2015-10 | reverse complement strand
GATTTGTGGCTTTTTTGCAGTCATCTAGTAAAATGAAAGAGTCCTACACTATAGTTCACAAAATTGGGAACTTTTTAATTAAGTAATCCCATATTATTTAACCAATATATTCAGTGTATTAAAGTTGCGTTTTCATTCGTCAATGCCACTATTTTCAGAGAAATCAATTTACATTTATCCTCGGAGATTTTATTAGTGTTTTCCCTGATATAGTGCCTGCGATGCCGCTTTAATGAGCGTTGCGGACAATTGATCCAACAGTTCCGACTTGACCGCAACGGTCTGCCAATAAAGCGGGACAAAAAGGTGTCGTGAGGGACACAAATCCTGCAACCGCCCCGATTCCATCGACTCCCGTGCCAAGTCGATGGGAGCCATATTCCAGCCGAGTCCTGCCTCACACGCCTGAGTTAAGGCATGGGTACCAGGCATATAGTGCGCTGGGCCATGCATATCTTCTGGCGACAATCCCCACTGGGATAAGTAGTGATATTGAAGTGCATCATCACGTCCAAAGTGAATCACAGGCATATTCACCCATTCCCTTAACCGCTCACGCGTCAACCCTTCCCCGCTTTGAAGCGCCGCTTGAGTTTCAGAGGATAAATAGCGAGCAATCAAGTGCGGGGACGCAACGGCAGCATATTCCATCGCCCCCAAAGCACGCACTTTACAGCCGGCAGGCGCTCTGGCCTCGGCCGTCACCACACCAACACACAGCCCTTTTTTTAGCCGTTCGAGTGCCACACTTTCATCGGCAGCCTCAATATCCAATACCACCTGCTCCCTAATCACAAACTCACTAATCGCAGGCGTAATCCAAGTCGAGAGCGAGTCATTGTTGATCACCAACGAGAGGCGTCGGTATTCCCCTGCAGCGTGGGCGACCTCATAATCCGACAAGGCTTCTTCTTCCAACAACGCCATGGACTTGGCACGACGAAGCAATTTTTCCCCGTCCTTGGTCACTTTAGTCGGCGTTTGGCGCACAATCAATAACGTCCCCAAACGGTCTTCCAGTGCCTTAATGCGCTGGGAGAGTGCAGACGGCGTTATGCAAAGGCGAACGCTCGCTCGCTCAAAACTGCCCTCTTCAATAACGGCCAAAAAGGCTTCCAACTGAGGATTCATTAATAATGCCATGGGGCTTACTCACTTAAGAAATTCTAAAGATACTGAAAAAAGTTTAATTTGATTAAACAGAAAAGGCAAGATAGAATCCTCCTCACGTTTAGTTCAGACACCGTTTAGGAGTGACTTATGTCGTTGAGTGCGGCACTTTCAGGGTTTGCCATGAGTGGTGGGCTCATCATGGCCATTGGAGCACAAAATGCGTTCGTATTGCGTCAAGGCATTAAAGGCGAGCATATTTTGGCCGTCGTCCTACTTTGCATGGTCTCGGATATTTTCTGCATCACCTTAGGGGTTGTAGGGGTGGGAGGATTGATTGCCTCCCATACGATCGCCTTACAGATTGCCACCTGGGGTGGGGCGCTCTTTTTAACCTATTACGGCATTATGGCACTCAAGCGCGTGCTTCAAGGGAGCGGCTCACTCACGGTGCAAGACAGTTCCGAAGCGCAAGGGAACTCCTTAAAAGCGGTCATCTTAATGTGTCTCGCTTTCACCTTTCTGAACCCCGGTGTGTACTTGGATACCATGGTGCTACTTGGCAGTGTGTCGACCCACTTCCAGAACGAACAAAAATGGTGGTTTGCCGTCGGGGCCTGTTCGGCCAGTATCATCTGGTTTGCTTCCCTTGGCTGGGGCGCTCGACAACTTGCCCCGCTCTTTAAAAGTCCACGTGCATGGCAAGTCTTTGACGGCATTGTGGCAGTTATGATGTTTGCGCTCGCCTGGACCCTGATCAGTAACCCGATCACGCCGAGCGTGGCGTAATCGGTCCGCCCACATCACGCGTGTGTCAAGTTCGCTCGACTTGGCACACGTTTTTTTATGCCGACAAAACAAGGGCCTCGTGCGGTGTAGCAACATCAAACGATGGGAAATGCTGGGGAGAGGGGCCAACTGGGGCTGGCCACTGGGAAACCAGAGAGGCAAGCGCTTGCGTCAGTGTCAGGACAAGTCAAAAAATACAGACACAAAAAAAGCGGCCAAAGCCGCTATTTTTTCATATTGGTGCCCGGGGAGAGACTCGAACTCTCACGATTGTTCATCGGTGGATTTTGAATCCACTGCGTCTACCGTTTCGCCACCCGGGCTACCATCAAATTGTCATCGCAATTTCTTGCGAGAAGAGAATTATGCCATAAGTTCTCTGTTTGTGCAGTGCTTTATTGAGCGATACCACAAATACGGTATTTTTATTCGCTGGGAGCACACCGTTCGATCTGTTGACTCGGATCGTGCTCACGAATCTCAGCAATAAGCTCAGCAATCTCCCGCCCATTAGGCGCTTGCCACGTGGGGTCAATCTCCGCCAAAGGCACCATCACAAACAGTCGTTCGGTCATTCTGGGGTGCGGTAACGTGAGCTGCGGGTCCGTCGAGGTGACGTTATCGTAGGTGAGCACATCGATATCCAATGTTCGCGGGGCATTATGCACACCCACGGGACGCACTCGACCAAATTGCTGCTCAATCCTCTGGCAGCATCGCAGGAGTTCGTTGGCAGAGAGCGTTGTCTCGACCCATACGACCGCATTCACATAGTCTGGACCACTCGAATCCACGGGAGACGTTTGATAAAACGAGCTCACCTTTTTGAGATCAACCACCGTTGAGAGGGCCTCAATCGCACGCTCTAAGGTCTGCTCACGTTCACCCAAATTCGCGCCCAGCGCAAGATAAGCACCATGCTTCATAGCGTTACTCAATCAATCGGTTGACGCGACTTGGCGTTACTCTTTTTACGGTGATTAAAGCGGGAACGGCGACGACGGCGAGAGCGATCCGAGCGAGCTTTGTCTTCACGTCCTTCGCGCACACCCGATGAGTGCGTCTCGTTTGGCTCATCACTGACTAAGACCGACGCAGGCATGACAGAGAGCTCACTTCCCTCGGCGGTGTCCTGCGTACTCACACGGCGGTTGCGCATACTTTTGGCTTTTTCTCCCGTGTGACGGGCTTCGTCTTGAGCCTGTGCAATGAGCTGATGACGTTCAACTTCATTGGCTACCTCAAACGCAGCCCACCAACGTCCAACCTCGGGATCCACATGCCCCAATTCGACACGCAACATTAAAAAGTCATAGGCCGCCCGATAGCGTGGATGGTTAGCCACCGAGAAAGGCGACTTACCTGTACGTTTTTCCAAACGCCCTTGCATAATCCACACATCGTTCATATCCACCTGGAAACGGCGTTGAATGTTGAGTTGCAAGCTCTGCGTCGCCAACACTTCTTCGCTCGCATAGTAGAGCGCTTGCAAATGCTTCATCCCCCGCACTTGCTCGTTATGGCGCCAACGCTTTAACACCTGTGGCCAAAGCAGGGTGGCAAATAAGAAAAAGGGCGAGATCTTTTTCCCTATCGCGATGCGTTCATCCGTACGTTTGAGCGCCAACATCAGGAAAGCCATACCATCGGGTTCACCCACAATCAGGTCTAACATGGGAAATACCACTTTGGCTAAACCTTCTTCTTGCAAGCGTTCAAAACACTCCACGGCATGCCCACAGGTGAGCAACTTCAAAATCTCATCGACCATGCGCGCGTTGGGGACGTTATTGAGCAAATGCCCCATTTTCGGAATCGGACGCCCCGTCTTATCATCGATCTTGAAACCCAGTTTGGCCGAGATACGGATCGCACGCATCATGCGTACGGGGTCCTCACGGTAGCGCACCTCAGGATCCCCAATGATGCGCAAAACGCCCGCTTTAATGTCTTCGTAGCCGTGATGATAGTCAAGCAACTCTTCGGTCTTGGGATCGTAGTAGAGGGCGTTACAGGTAAAGTCACGACGCGCCGCATCTTCCCACTGCTCCCCAAACACATTGTCCGAGAGCACTCGCCCCGTACTGTCTTTACGTTGTCCTGCCCCTTCCAACGCACGGAACGTGGAGCATTCAATAATCTCGTTGCCAAAAATCACGTGGACGATTTGGAAGCGTCGCCCAATAATGAGGGCACGACGCTGACAACGCTTCACCTGCTCAGGGGTGGCATCGGTCGCAATATCAAAATCCTTGGGCGTCACCCCTAATAGGAGATCACGTACGGCTCCACCCACGATGTAGGCTTTATAGCCACGACGATGCAAAGCCTCGCACGCCTTGACGGCTTCGGGCGACACTAATCGCGGATCAATGCAATGCTCGGAACGGGTATAAATCCTTGGCTCACGACTAATTTCTCGACTGCTCGTAAAGGCTTCGCGCACCCGTTCAATAATTCGACTCAACATCGCCTTAGTCCCCCTGCGCAAAGAGCACGCGTTGCGTCCACCCACGGCGCTGGGCCACTTGAGCGAGGCGAGGATCAGGATTCACGGCGACGGGTTCACCCCCTTGCTGTTCTACCCACTCCAGTAACGGTAAGTCATTAATCGAGTCGGTGAACGCTCGCAATTGGTGAGGGCCACTAAAGGAAGCAAGATACGCCTCGAGTAAACGGCGCTTGCCCTCACCATAGGAGTGCGAACCCACTAAGCGTCCTGTGAACTCACCTTGGGCATCCTGTTCTGGCGTCGCCGCGATCAGAGCATCCATCCCGAAACGCTCGGCAATGGGACCGGTCACAAAACGGTGCGTACCGGAGGCCAAAACACAATGCGCTCCTTCACGACGACACTGGGCAACCAGTTCCAAGGCGCTAGGGGTAATGGTGGGCCAGACGTATTGCTCAAGAAATGCCGCGCGAAGGGCAAGCAACACGTCATAGGGGACATAGGTCAATAGTGACAGTTGAAACCGAACCGCATCGTCAGCATCAAAGCGACCTTCACGGTAGGCTGTATTGATATCGATCGCCTTTTGCATCAACTCTGGGGCTTTATCGCCCAGTTGACGAATCAAATAACGGGTCCAGGTGTCCCCGCTATCGATCGGTAAAAGGGTGTGATCCAAATCGAAAATAGCAAATTGCATACTTGTTATTCTTTCTGGCAAATCACACTAGCTGAATGGAATAGCTTAAGCGTGTTTGGCTTGAGCCTCTAATTCAGCCACCGCCTCGCGAATAATGGGCAGTGTGACTTTGCGTTTTTTTACTAATCCAATTCTGTCGGCCTCTTCCAGTACACGGGTCAGCGTACGCATATCCCGCGGCAAACTCACTGACATCCAGTGTTGCATTTCGGGGGTCATGTCAAAACCCCGTAATTGGGCTTGTCGTGCGAGTTCAGCAAAACGGGCTTCTTCTGAGAGCGGTTGAATGGCATACGTGAGCCCCCACCCTAGCCGACTTTTCACCACATCGGGTAAATCCAATTGAGCAATGGGGAACTTGCCCCCACAAACCAACCGTGCTCCAGGGGTATTGCGAATGCTATTTTGGAGGGCTAATAACTGCAACGCCCAACCGCGATCCAACGCCTCTACGTCATCAACAACATACAAGCTGATCGCTGGATCAAATTGAGGAACAGGAAGCGTTTGCTCGGGAACGAGGCTTCTCAGAAGATGGGTAATCCCAGCGCCTTTGGGGCCGTAGAGATAAACAAACGTAGGGCCTTCGCCCGCTTGGAGATGGCGCAAAATCGTCACCGCCTCTTGATTCGCACCGACGACAAAATTGTCGAGACTCGGGAGTTCTCGGTCTTGGAAATCAAGGAGGAACTGCTCAGCATCATTCAAGGGGGATTCGTTCGTCATCAGTTGCGTTGATTGCGAATAAGCGACACACGTTTGGAAGAATAGAGTTTACTCCAAATGCTTTTTTAAAGGCGTTATTTTTTTGTGTTTCTTCGTCAAAGTCCGAGTTTTCGCAAGAAATCAAGCGCTAGTTCGCTTATACTTTGCGCAACTTTTCTTCCTCCTCAACTTCCTCGGTGCTCACGCTGAGCCCCTGTGGCTTCGTGTGACTGAGGAAATCCTTCTAGTGGGACAACTCATGAGTCAACTCTCTTATGCGGCAGCCGGTGTCTCGATTGACGCTGGTGACGATCTCGTTGAACGCATCAAACCCCTCGCCAAAAAAACCATGATCCCGGGCGTGCTCGGTTCCATCGGTGGCTTTGGTGCCCTTTTTGAAATTGGCAAAGAATATCGCAATCCCGTCCTCGTGACGGGTACGGACGGCGTCGGCACCAAGTTGATGCTCGCCGTACAGCTCAACCGTCATGATACGGTTGGCCAAGACTTAGTCGCCATGAGCGTGAATGATATTCTCGTTCAAGGTGCACGTAGTGTTTTCTTCCTCGACTACTACGGTTGCGGCAAGCTCGATGTGGATACAGCGCATCGTGTCGTTGCTGGCATTGCCAAAGGGTGTGAACTCGCGGGTTGCGCCTTAATCGGTGGTGAAACCGCCGAAATGCCAGGGATGTATCCCGAAGGCGAATACGACTTAGCTGGGTTTGCGGTCGGGATTGTCGAAAAAGACGACATCATTGACGGTCAAAGCATCCAAGTGGGCGACGTTGTGTTAGGTCTCGCTTCGAGTGGTCCTCACTCCAATGGTTTTTCCTTGATCCGCAAGGTCGTGGAAGTGGCCGGGGCCGACTGGAATATGCCCTTTGATGGCGCCACGTTAGCCGACCGCGTGATGGAACCGACCCGTATTTACGTCAAGCAAGTGCTTGCCGTGATGAAGGACGTCAAAATCAAGGGGATGGCCCATATCACTGGGGGTGGCTTAGTCGAAAACATTCCGCGCGTGCTCCCTGAGGGCGTGTGCGCGACCTTGGATGGCAAATCCTGGAAACGTCCAGCGATCTTTGACTGGTTGCAAGAGAAAGGCAACATCGATTCGCATGAAATGCATCGTGTCTTCAATAACGGGATTGGCATGGCAGTCATTGTCTCGCGTGACGATGCTCAGCGTGCCAAGGCCTTGTTTGAAGCCCAAGGCGAAACGGTCTACGAAATTGGTGAAATCACGCCGCGCGCTGACGGTGAAGCGGCCTGCGTGGTTCGCTAATCCGCGTACGGTTTAACCCCAACTCCCAGCGTAGCCAACGCTGGGAGTTTTTTGTTGTCTCAGCGCATCATGTGTGCCTCAAAGTCCTCACACAATTGCGCTAAAGCGCCTGGCTGGAAGGGGTCAATCGTCTGGAGTCCCTCCATACCTCGCATCCACGTCATCTGCCGTTTAGCCAATTGGCGTGTGGCCGCCACACCCGCTAAGATAAACGCAGCCTCACTCGTAATCGTTCCCATCAAGTACTCAATTGCCTGACGGTAACCCACCGCCCGCATCGCTGGGCTCTGCGGGTCAAAGTCGGGACGTTTCATGAGGGTTCGCACCTCGTCCAAAAATCCCTCGCGCAGCATCTGCAAAAAGCGCGCCTCGATACGAGCATGCAATTGGGCTCGGTTTTCTACCAAGAGTCCCATCACCGCAAAGTCGAGCAACGGCTGTTTGACTTGTTCCGCATGAAAGGCAGACAAAACTTTCCCCGTCATGGCATACACTTCGAGGGCACGTGAAATACGCTGTTTGTCATTAGGCGCTAACCGTTGTGCGGTGGATGGATCCAAGGCCATCAATCGGGCATGCATCGCTGGCCAGCCTTTTTCCTCCCCCTCTTTCAACACCGCTTCGCGTACTGCTGGGTCCGTGCTGGGCATATCGTTGAGCCCTTCGGCGAGGGCTTTATAGTAGAGCATCGTTCCGCCCACAATGAGGGGAATACGCTGCCGGTCACGGATCGCCTTCACCAACGCCAAGGTATCCGTGACGAACTCTGCTGCACTATAGGGTTGAGAGATTTCACGAACGTCAATCAGATGGTGCGGGCACACGGCACGTTCTTCGGGGGTCGGTTTGGCACTACCGATATCCATTCCTCGGTACACCAGCGCCGAATCCATCGATATGATTTCGACCGGGTAACGCTCGGCCAACGCCAGCGATGCGGCCGACTTCCCCGAGGCCGTTGGCCCTAACAGAATGTAGGCTTGAGCTTGAGACATTCGACCCTCGTATTACTGACCACGCAAGAAGAGCTTATCGAGTTCTTCGATCGAGAGCACACGCCACGTCGGGCGACCGTGGTTACATTGATCGGCTCGCTCGGTACGCTCCATGGCTCGTAAAAGTGCATCCATCTCAGGAATCGTTAATTGTCGATGCGCACGCACCGAACCGTGGCACGCCATGGTCGACAAAATATGGTTTCGCTTTTCAAGCACTTCCGTGCTATCCCCATAAAGCCGTAAGTCTTCGAGTAGGGCGTGCACCATCTCGGCTATGGAAGCCACTGGTGCATCACTACAGAGCGCCGGGAGGGAACGGATGGCTAGCGCCCGATCTCCCGCCACGCTGATATCAAACCCGTACGCCTGAAAGTCCTCACGGTAGGTTTCAAACGTCGCCAACTCAAGCGGCGTGACCTGAATCACTTGCGGAATCAATGCCCCTTGTTGCGCCACATTCTGCCCTTCCACCTGCTTTTTCAGTCGTTCATAGGTCACGCGCTCGGCTGCCGCATGCATATCGACAATCACCAACCCTTCCGCACTTTCGGCTAAGACATAGATTCCGCCAATTTGGGCAATCGGACGGCCTAAGCGACCCAGCGGTAACCCGAGCGTATCCTCCTCCACCGGTTCGCTATTGATCGGAGCTGGTGTAGGTACCTCAGCTGCCCCTGTCGGTTCGAGGGTCTGTACCTCAGGGCGACTCATGGGCGCTTCTGAGGGGGAAGGAGGCACGGATGGGGCGGAAGAAAAACTCGCTATACGATCGTTCACCAACCCTGACTCGGGAATTTCCCCGCGCGAGGCAGCGAGTGCGGTATCCAGTGACGCCCCAAAAAGTCGCATAGCATTGGCCACATTAAGGGTATCCGAACTGTCTCGCGCCCGCGGTGTGGATGTCCCCACAGCGTCCGACACCCGCGCACTTGGCTCGGGTTTCACGGGAACCATCGTCTCTGGTGAGCGTGCGCCAAACAGTCCCTCCGTGGGTTGTTGATACGCCGCCACGGGGTTAGTCGACCAAGCGGACGGCTTTTCTTCGTCGTGATACGTCAGCGTGACCGGTTGTGGGGCATTCACAAAGGAGCCCGCTCCCGACGGGGCCAACACCCCCTTGACCGCTTTGCTCACAAACTGGTGCACCCGGCTCGATTCTCGGAAACGCACTTCCATTTTGGTAGGGTGTACATTGGCATCGACCGCCGTTGGGTCGAGTGTTAAATAGAGGCAATACATCATATGGCTTTGCCCGTGGAGCACATCTTGATACGCCACTTTCACCGCGTGAGAGAGCACCTTGTCGCGAACAAAGCGACCATTGACGAAAAAGTATTGTGCATCCGGGCGCGAACGAGTCACCGTGGGTAGTCCCACTAAGCCCTGTAAATGCATCCCTCCCATCTCCATATCAACTTCGCGGTATTGCCCTTGGAATTCCTTGGGAAGCACGGCTTCAATGCGTTCTACGGGGTCAAAGGTGCGGTCTAACTTCAGAAGCGTTTTGCCATTGGCAATCAACGTGAACCCCACATCGGGACGCGCTAAGGCGAGACGTTCTAAGTGCTCCAACACATGAGCACTTTCCGTCGCATCGCTTTTCATGAATTTGCGTCGAGCGGGCGTTTTATAAAATAGATCCAGTACCTCTACGCGCGTTCCAACCACTCCCGCAGCGGGCTGTACTTCCCCATCATGGTATTCCCACGCCGAGTTAGCTTCTGGCGTACGGCTTCGTAGGGTCAAATCCGATACGGCATCAATCGAGGCCAAGGCTTCCCCGCGGAACCCTAAACTCGCTACGCGTTCCAAATCCAATAAACTGCGAATTTTGCTCGTCGCGTGGCGTTTAACCGCCAACGCCAACTGTTCTCGGTCAATCCCACAGCCATTGTCGGTCACCACAATCCGTTTGAGCCCACCGCCATCGAGGCGAACTTCAATCTCATCGGCGCCCGCATCCATGGCATTTTCCACTAACTCCTTTACCACCGAAGCGGGGCGCTCAATCACTTCGCCTGCGGCAATTTGACTAATGAGCTGGCTGGGAAGTTCGGCAATGGGATTTCGTTGGCTATTGAGTAATCGTTCTATCGTTTGCATAACTCATCACTTGACACACGCCTAGCGTGGTTGAGGGGGTTTCTGGCAATGCACGCAGCCAAGCCAGAACCCGCTAGAGGCCCGCGACGGGACCATTCATTATCAGTTGCGTTCATTGTGCCCAGAAAATAAAGAAAAATCTAGTCATCTTCTCCGAGGAATCGTTCAACGTTGTATCCCTACAGAACGTAACACTCCTAATCGGTCTGGGACAATTTTAGGGAATAGCGCTCGGACTAAATCCAGTATCATAGAGGGCTATGACCATGGGATCGGTTCGTGGGTGCCGTGAATCGGCCCGATCGTACACCATGAGCCCCCTAAACCACTACGACAAACTCTTGAGACATGGACATGGACTTCACCACTCTCATCGTCAATCTGTTTACTAACGCCGATGCCTTTTTAGTCTCGCTCGCGACCAATTACGGCTTTTGGATTTACTTAGCCATGTTCACCATTTATTTTCTCGAGACAGGCTTTGTGGTGATGTCATTCTTGCCGGGCGACTCGTTACTCTTTGTGGCCGGCACGGTCGCAGCCTCGGGAACCACTTCCCCTTGGGGGTTAATGTTGGCCGTCGCCCTCGGCGCTATTCTTGGCAACACGATTGGCTATCAACAAGGCAAATGGCTCGGTAAGCGTATCTACTCGGGCAATATTCGCTGGATCAATGCCAACAAGCTACGCACAGCACACGACTTTTACTTGAAGCACGGTGGAAAAACCATTTTGATGGCGCGTTTTGTCCCGATTGTGCGTGCCTTTGCTCCGTTGGTCGCAGGCGCGGCGAAAATGCCTACCCTACGCTTTGAGCTCTTTAGTGCCTCGGGCGCCATCCTCTGGGCCTTTTCCTTAATCGGCGCAGGGTACTTATTCGGGAATATTCCGTTTATCAAGAATAACCTCTCGTTGATTTTGCTCTTAGGCATGGGGGCTGCGGTCAGTGGTCCTCTCTTGGTGGGGGTCATCTGGAAATACCTTCATCGCGAAAAAACGGACGCCTCATAGCGAAAAAGCCCTGAATTCATCACCAGACCTCAGGGCTTTGCTTTTTCAGCGGATTATGACCGCATCCTTGCGATACGGTCCACAAGCTCCAGTGTCACCTCAAGACTCTTGACAAACGAGTTCATGGGCATAAACTCACAGTTGCTGTGGAAATTGTGAGCGCCCGTGAAATAGTTGGGGGTCAAAATGCCTTGAGTCGAAATATAGGAGCCGTCCGTGCCACCGCGCATAGCGATTTCTTTGGGCTCCACCCCAACGGAGCGATACACCTCAAAGAGTAAATCCAAACCAGCGCGATTTTTCTCGGTAATGGCATCGGCAATGTTCCCGTATACATCTTCCATCTCAAGCGAAAGCGTCGCACGCGGATTTTCTTTCGTTAGCCGCTCCACAAGCGACACAATCTTGGCTTTCTTGGCTCGATACCCATCAAGATGATGGTCACGAATCTTCACCCCAACGCGAGCTACCGAAGGACTCGATACGATGCTATGCACCCAAATAAACCCTTCGGTTCCTTCGGTGCATTCGGGGGTTTCATGACGGTCTAACCCGTTGACAAAGTCGCACGCAATCAACGTGGGATTCACCAATACGCCTTTCGCCGACATCGGATGAGCTGTCACCCCTTTAATGGTGAGCGTGGCACCGCCCGCGTTAAACGTCTGATACACCAGTTCCCCGACTTCACAGGAGTCGATTGTGTAGGCAAAATCCACCGGGAATTTGCTGAAATCGATTTTCTTCGCGCCCAGTAATCCTATTTCTTCATCCGGCACAAAGGCGACATAAATCGTGCCATGCGGGCGGTTTTCCTTAATCACCAGCTCCAAGGCAGTCATAACGTTGGCGATCGCCGACTTATTATCTGCCCCCAACACCGACGTGCCGTCCGTGACAATCAAATCATCCCCAATATAGCGCTCCACTTCAGGATGCTCGGAAACTCGCAACCAGATGTCTTTCTCGGCATTCAAACAAATATCGCCGCCTGCATACTGATGAATCACGTGAGGATGAATATCGGGAGACAGTCCCGAATCCACCGTATCCATATGTGCACACCACCCTACGGTGGGCACCGTGACCCCTTCAGGTAAGTTCGACGGCAGTTTAGCGGTCACCACCGCATACTCGGAAATCTCCACGGACTCCAATCCGAGCTCAGTAAGCTCCTTGGCCAACAACTTCGCCATATCCCATTGACCTGGGCTACTGGGTACCGTTTTGGTTTGCGTGGAACTTTGGCTGGTCACAGCCACATAGCGCAAAAATTTCTCAAGGAGTGTGGCTTTCAACGTAGCAGTATCCATAGGGGTGCATTCCTTCAAAAAAGAGGGGTATCGTGTCAAGGATACTCAAACTCGAGAGCCCCGCCTCTCAGGGATTTCCCTCAATCGGTCGCACAAAAAAAGGGAACCCGCTAAGAGTTCCCTTTGATGTGAGAAAAATTCCGTGCTTATCGACGTTCTTCTAACACCGCGACGGCCGGCAACACTTTCCCTTCCAAGAATTCCAAGAAAGCGCCACCCCCAGTGGAAATATACGAAATGCGATCCGCAATATCAAACGTCGTTACCGCATTGATCGTGTCACCACCGCCCGCAATCGAGAACGCACCGCGATCTGTCGCTTCCGCGATCGCCTGCGCCATCACACGCGTACCGTTAGCAAACGGGGCCATTTCGAACACGCCCACCGGACCATTCCACACAATCGTACCCGCTTCTTTGAGGATGTTGCCTAAGAGAGCGGCCGTCTGGGGGCCCACGTCCAGAATCATTTCGTCATCACGGACGTCATCGACTAAAGCCACACGGTGTTCCGCATCTTCGGCAAACGCCTTGGCCACCACCACGTCCACGGGCATCGGTAACGAAGCGCCTTTTTCTGCTAACACAGCCAATACCTGACGGCATTCTTCGACGAGCTCGGGTTCGGCTAAGGACTTGCCAATCGGCTTGCCCGCCGCCAACAAGAACGTATTTAAGATGCCACCACCGACGATCAAGCGATCAACCTTCTTGGCTAAGTTCGACAAAATGGTCAACTTGGTCGAGACTTTGGAACCGCCAACAATCGCCACCAACGGGTGCTTCGCTTCTTCAACGGCACGCGTTAAGGCATCGATTTCTCCGGCCATCAACGGACCCGCACAAGCGATCTGCGCATAGTGCGCCACCCCAACGGTGGTCGCTTCGGCACGGTGAGCCGTACCAAAGGCATCGTTCACAAACACATCACAGAGCGCTGCGTACTTCTGGCTCAATGCATCATTGCACTTCTTTTCACCAACGTTGCAGCGGCAATTTTCTAACATCACCACTTCGCCAGGCGCCACATCCACCCCGTCGACCCAATTGGTCTTCAAGGGCATCGGACGACCCAACAGTTCACTCATACGTGCCGCAATACCGCCTAAGGAATCCTCAGGATTGACCGTACCTTCCGTCGGACGACCCAAGTGGCTCACGACCATCACCGCAGCACCTGCATCAAGCGCCAACTGAATGGCTGGAAGACTGGCCACCAATCGGGCTTCGTTGGTCACACGCCCCGCTTCATCACGCGGCGCATTTAAGTCGCTACGAATCAAAACGCGTTTACCTTTGAGCGCGCCCGATTTCGCTAAATTTTCTAAGGTTTGCACTTGCATGTTCTCTATCCTCATTGACATGAAACCACGCTTTTCTGCGTTTAGGAAAGCGTGGTCTCACAGAGTACTATTCGATCGTCTGTCGATTACTTGGCTGCCATCATGGCGCAGGCGGTATCCAACATACGGCAAGAGAATGCCCATTCGTTGTCATACCACGCCGTGACCTTCACTAAACGCTCACCCGAGAGTTTCGTCAAAGTGGCATCGAAGATCGAACTACGCGGATCATGGTTGAAGTCGCACGACACTAACGGCAGGTCGTTGTAACCCAAAATACCGCGTAAGTCGTCGGATTCAGCCGCTTCCTTCATGAGCGCATTGATTTCTTCCGCACTCGTATCACGCTTGGCAACGAAGGTTAAGTCCACGAAGCTCACATTCAAGGTCGGCACGCGCACGGCAAACCCATCGAGCAAACCATTCAATTCCGGCAGCACTAAACCCACAGCCTTAGCTGCACCCGTCTTGGTCGGGATTAAGGAACGAGTCGCCGCGCGAGCACGGCGCATATCCTTGTGGTACAAGTCCGTCAACACCTGGTCGTTCGTATAGGCATGCACGGTCGTCATCAAACCGCGTTCAATCCCGACGGTACGGTGCAAGGCTTTGGCCATCGGAGCCAAGCAGTTCGTCGTGCACGACGCGTTCGAAACTACCAAGTCCGACGCCTTGAGCGTGTCTTGGTTCACACCGTAAACAACGGTCGCATCAGCGGTCTTGCCAGGCGCCGACAAGAGCACCTTCTTGGCCCCTTGTTCAATATGCACAATGCTCTTTTCCTTGGAGTTAAAAGCACCGGTGCATTCCATCACCACATCAACGCCAAAATCACCCCACGGGATTTCCTTCGGGTCACGCGTTGCAAAGACATGAATCTTGTCGCCATCGACATACAACGTATCATCGCCAGCCACTTCCACTTTGCTGTTAAAACGCCCATGGCAGGAGTCATACTGTAAGAGGTGAGCATGAATCGGCAATTCACCCGGCGCGTTAATCGCCACAATTTCGATGTCATGCTGCTTGGCATATTCGTAGTGAGCACGAAGGACGTTTCGGCCGATACGACCAAAACCCGTAATGGCAGCGCGAATAGTCATGTTTTACTTTTCCTCTTAAAGTTATTTCAAAAGTTGTTCCACTTTGGCAATCACGTTTTCGAGCGTGAAGCCAAAATGCTTCCAAAGCACCCCAGCGGGAGCACTTTCACCAAAAGTATCGATACCCACAATGGCACCTTTACCCGAGAAGTACTTGTACCAGAGATCGCTCTTGGCAGCCTCAATGGCTAGCACCGGCTTGCCTGGGGGCAACACACTCTGGCGGTAAGCGTTATCTTGTTCATCAAAGAGCGTCGTGCAGGGCATGGACACCACACGGGCTTGAATATTGCGAGCCGTCAACTCTTCGCGGGCCTTAACAGCCAACTCCACTTCGGAACCCGTCGCCAAAAGAACCACATCGATTTCATCGGCTCCTGCCGGCGCTTCTTGAGCAATATAGCCACCACGCGCCATCAAATCCGCATCCACTTCTTCGCGTTCGATGTAAGGCACATTTTGACGCGTAAACACTAAGCAACTCGGACCATGGCGACGTTCAATCGCTGCCGCCCAAGCCACGATCGTTTCAACCGTATCGGCAGGACGCCAGACATGCATCCCTGGAATTAACCGTAGGCTCGGCACGTGCTCAATCGACTGGTGCGTCGGACCGTCTTCACCCAAGCCAATGGAGTCGTGCGTAAAGACATTAATCACACGCTGCTTCATCAAGGCCGACATACGTAAGGCGTTACGCGAATAGTCCGAGAACGTCAAGAAGGTAGCGCCGTAAGGAATGAAACCACCGTGCAAGGCAATGCCATTCATGATGGCGGACATCCCGAATTCACGCACCCCGTAACTAATGTGGCGAGCCAACATATCCCCGGTGTTGAGGGACTTCACGCCCGTCCAGTTCGTCAAGTTCGACCCCGTCAAGTCGGCCGACCCCCCTAAGAGCTCAGGAAGGGCTGGCGCCAGCGCGTTCAACGCTTTCTGGCTGGCTTTACGCGTCGCAATGGTTTCCTTGGCTTCGACCGCAGCACACAGCGCGCTCATCACCGTTTCGGACCAATTCGCCGGCAATTCGCCATCAATACGGCGCAACAATTCGGAACTTTCCGCGGGGTAGGCCGCACTGTAGGCATCAAAAAGGGTATTCCAAGCATCTTCGTCGGCTTTACCCGCGTCACGATGATCCCAAGCGTCGTAAATCGCCTGCGGGATTTCAAACGGACCGTAATTCCAACCAAGCGCATCACGGGTCGCCGCAATTTCTTCGTCGCCTAACGCTTCGCCGTGTACTTTAGCCGTACCTGCGCGGTTCGGGGATCCCTTACCAATCGTCGTCTTAGCAATAATCAACGTGGGCTTGTCTTGCGACTGACGGGCTTGAGCAATGGCCTCATCCACGGCATCAATATTGTGACCATCCACCGGACCAATCACATTCCAGCCATAGGCTTCAAAACGAGCACGGGTATCATCCCCGAACCAGCCCTTCACGTCGCCGTCAATCGAAATCCCGTTGTCGTCATAAATCGCGATCAACTTGTTTAACTTCCAAACACCAGCCAACGAGCAGACTTCGTGGCTAATCCCTTCCATTAAGCAGCCGTCGCCTAAGAAGACGTAGGTGTGGTGATCCACAATCGGGAACCCATCACGGTTAAATTCCGCAGCGAGCATTTTCTCCGCCAACGCCATCCCAACGCCATTCGCAATCCCTTGTCCTAAGGGACCGGTGGTCGTTTCGACCCCAGGCGTGATATCGACTTCAGGATGTCCCGGGGTTTTGCTATGTAACTGGCGGAACGCCTTCAAATCATCAATCGACAAATCGTAGCCGCTCAAATGCAACAATGCATACTGGAGCATTGAGCCGTGGCCGTTAGAAAGAATAAAGCGGTCACGATTCATCCAGTGAGGGTTTAACGGATTGAAGCGAAGGTGACGCGTCCAGAGGGCCGTAGCAATATCAGCCATACCCATAGGCATACCAGGGTGACCCGACTTGGCTTTTTGGACAGCATCCATACTCAAGGCACGAATGGCATTCGCCATCATTTGAGCGGAGACAGAAGAAGTCATAGTGTATTGACCGGGAGAAAGGAGAGGAAAAACGTGGCAGACACTTCGAGCACCGACCCCGTTGGCTACAACGGTAACGCGGCGCCTCAGAGCGCTTGCCCTAGATCGGTTGGCCGACCCAAAATTAAAACAACTAGGGATTTTACCGTATTGTTCGTAATTTCTCATCGATTTTCCCGAAGTGATTCACTTTCGTGAATCGGGTAGGCACAAAATCGCCACCCTCCTCTGGGGAGAAGAAAGGCGCGTGAGCCTCTGGCGCTTTCCATTAAAATAGGCCTAGTTGTTTCCAAGGTCTTGCCTTGGTGTTCACTCTTCATCCACACGGCATTGAGCTATGGCAAATCCGCGTTTTTATACTCCCGAGACCACCTTAACCCTTGAGCGCGCGCTGCAATCCGGGGAGTCGGTACTCTTAACTCCCGAAGCAGCGCACCATGCGGGGCGTGCACTGCGCCTACGTAATGGCGAGGCAGTGACCCTCTTTAATGACTCCGATTCCGAATGGGAAGGCACGATAACGCTCTCACGGGAGGGCGCTGCGGTTCAGTTAACCTCACGGTCCACGCCCCTACGGGAGTCCCCGCTCTCGATCACCCTCCTTCAAGCGTTGGTGTCCCCGGAAAAAATGGATTGGATCCTCGAAAAGGCCGTCGAACTCGGCGTTCGGGAGTTGGTCCTCTTCCCGGCGGAGCGAAGTGTCACGAAACTCACGGCGGAGAAGATCGAAAAGCGATTGGTGAAATACCGTAGCCAAATTATTGCCGCCTCAGAGCAATGTGGGCGCAATCGCCTGATGACGTGTCGTTTCCTCTCCTTTAAAGACGCGCTGATGCTCTCGGCCGATTGTCGGCTCGTATTAGCGCCCAGTGCGGATCCCAGTCCCCTGGCGCTCAGCACCACCCCCACGCCCCCCTCTTTCGCCATCATGGTCGGCCCCGAAGGCGGGTTAAGTGACACCGAACTCTCAAGTGCCTTGGAGGCGGGTTGGCTGGCAAAATTGCTGGGGCCCCGGGTGATGCGTACGGAAACCGCCGGGCTAGCAGCCACGGTTTGGCTCAATACGCGTTTTGGGGACTTTATCTAAGCCCAGAAAAAAAGTAAGAGCGTTTCTTCTACACCCGAAGAAACGCTCTTTTTAATGGGATCGAGCGAGCAATTAGCCGTTTGTTCCAATCGGAACCCAGCCTTCGTACACCACATTCTCGGCTTCTTTTTCCATGGAGAAGGTCGGTGCCGTGTCGCGGCGTAAGTTCAAAGCCACCGCACTTTCCGTGTCGCCCATTGTCGCAATCGCCAATCGATGACGTTCGGCCAACACCCGAGCGCTATACCCATTATCGCTACTCATGTTCGCTGCCCCACTGTACCACTTGAGCGCTTTACGCACGTTACCCGTACGCTGTAAGAGTTCACTCAGGATATCCGTCCCGACACTCATGTTGGCATAAGGGTCAAACGCCTTCGATTGACCGCCAAATTGCGCAAACTTAGAGCGATGCACACTCGTCATGACCTGCATAAGCCCTTCTGCACCCGAACCAGAACGTGCCTTGGGGTTATAGCTGGATTCGGTCGCCACAATGGCCAAAATTAAGAGCGGGTCGACATTTTTCGCTTCGCCAATTTCGACCGCCATCCGGGTTAAGGACTGAGCCGTTTCGAACGGAATCTTAAACGATGTACTGACGTATTCAGCCACCGAACGCGAAGCGGAGTGTACGCGCTCAATGGTGGTTTCCATAGGCTCGTCGCCGCGGTCCGTCGCGTCCGTCATGACGTCTTGAAGCAGACTTGGCATGTTAGAGCGATTGGCCGAGTAGGAAATGGCGTCTACGCCAGAGGCGTTATTGTCTACCGTCAACACATAGTCAGACGGTGTTTGAACACTGACGGGTTCTAAGGTGTCCCAGCTGAGCATCGAGCTCACGGTTAGGGATAAGATGGAGGCGATCGCCGCAGAGCGCAGCCTACCAGGTGGTTGAGAACTATTCATTATATTCAAGGTGCATCTGGACACAAGGTCAGCCACACCAAGCCTCTGGCCTAGTCTGTCAACCCTGAAGAAGACGGGAACCTTACCCGTTTCTTCCGACGTATCGGTCGTCCCTCACGCGTTCCATAAAAACTAACATAGGCGCGATCGTAACAAGGATCAGAAAAAAAAGCAACCTTTTTCCTCTCCACATTTTCTTTGTAACAACAGAGCGAAACCAATTTTACAAGATCATATAGAGATCCTAAAAGATCCCTTATACAGGGGATCACAATACCCGAAAAAACCTAGGGTTAACCCTGATTTTGTCTATTTCCTACTGACTCTAGTGTCCTCACTCTGCCTACAATCGAGGAACTTTTGACTTAAGACGAGAGAGTCGCATTCCGTTCATTGGTAACAAAGCGCTTTGGTACAATGAACTTACCTACAACCGATTTAGGTGGGGTGGAACAGATGAAGAGAAAAAATATCCACAGAGGAGGAATCCTCTCAGCGGGCTACGATCGTGATCGTCGTTGGCTCGATGTTGAATTCGATGGGCATCGCTTGATGCGTGTTGAAGGCATCGGCTATGAAATGGCCGAACGGTTTATGCACTCCGAAATGCCCGCACACTATTGGGAAGAGGAGATCGCCGATAATTTTTCGATTCGTGAAATTTCGAAAAGCGAATCCGAAGAACAAAACGACAAAGCGGCCGCCAGCAAAGATGCGCTAAAGCGTTTGTTTGGTGACGCGTAACGACCGCGGGCCTAGTGAGCTAGTGGAAAAAGAGGCTGGCTAGGCCCAAAAAGATTAAAAATCCGCCCGAGTCGGTGGCAAACGTCAACAACACGGAACCGCCCAACGCTGGGTCACGTCCAAAATGGCGCAAGATCAGTGGCACCGACAGCCCTACGACCGCGCCCTGCACGATATTGAGCAACATCGCCAAGAACATCACCGCCCCTAACATCATGCCTTCGGGGGAGTCCCAATAAAGCGCCCATGCACACAAGGCGGCAATCGCCCCCCAGAGCAACCCGTTAATCATCGAAACGGCGATTTCTTTCTTAATCAGGTCACGCTGGTTCGAGTCCGTCACTTGCCCAATCGCCAAAGAGCGTACGAGCAAGGTTAAGGTCTGATTTCCCGAATTTCCTGCCATCCCCGCCACAATGGGCATGAGGGCCGCCAACGCTACCACGCGCTCAATCGTTCCGTCGAAAGCGGAAATCACACGGGAGGCAAAAAAGGCGGTACACAAATTCACGCCGAGCCAAAGCCAACGGCTCTTGGCCGTCTGCCAAGCACTCGCAAACAAGTCCTGTTCGTCATCCAAACCGACGGCCGCAAACGCATCTTCTTCGCTTTCTTCACGAATCACGTCCACGATTTCATTCACGGTCAAACGTCCCACCAGACGTCCAGACTCGTCAATCACGGCCGCACTCACCAAGTCATAACGTTCGAAGGCCTGCGCCGCATCGCTCACATCATCGAGAGGATTGAGGGTCAGCATGTCTTTTTGCATCACCTCACGAACGAACACCATCGGATCCGTGGTCAAAATTTTGGAAAGCGCCAAGGCCCCTTTCAAATGTCCTAGGCGATCGACCACGAATACCTGGTCCGTATGATCGGGAAAACTATCAAAACGACGCAGGTACTTGAGCACCAAATCAATCGTCGTTTCTTCACGAATCGACACCACTTCGAAGTCCATACGCGCCCCAACACTATCCTCAGGATAGCTCATGGCTGCGCGCAATTGGGCCCGCTCTTCGTGCGAGAGGCCCTCTTGGACCTGGGCCATCACATCCGGTGGCAAATCATCGACCAAGTCCGCGATTTCGTCGGTATCCAGCGTTTCCACCGCATCAACCAACTCGTCACGGTCCATGGCATCGATCAGGGTTTCACGCACCCCATCGTTCACCTCGACCAGAATTTCCCCATCGGATTCACTCTGGACCAGATTCCAGACGGCCAAACGTTCATCGAGCGGCAACGCTTCGAGCACCCATGCAATGTCTGCAGGGTGCAACGATTCAATCACTTCGCGTAGCGCCGTGGCGGTTTCTGGGCTAATCGGGAGCGCTTCGTCATCCTTATCGGCACGCTCCAAATGAGCATCTTTATGATGTTCCTCGTCCTGAGCGAGGATTTGTTGGATCCATTGCAGGGCACGCGATGCCTCTTCAGAGTCGCGGCTTTGGCTGTCCTCGTGGGCGAGAACGGTTTCCTTGTTATCGAGCTCGTCAGCCATCTTCGACTCCTTAGGGTGGGGGCGTGTTTAGTCCCGATGTTGTGAGGTCACGGGAGACTTCCTGCAAAGGCCCATTGCCATGAGCATAGGGCCACTCGTCGCTTATTTTAGCCAAACTTTCCTTGCTCTAAGACAGAATTCGTTCGAGAAACGCAAAAAAAACGTGGCATGCTATGGAGTGAGAAGCTATGTTAGAATACCTTGTTTTCGCATAACTCTACACTGAGTTTTGTCTCAAATCTCCTGAATAAAAGCCTTTATTTAGATCATATTTCATACAATAAAGCACCTATTTTTTCATCCAAATGACGCTTTTTCAACTTCGTCAATCCCTCCTACTGCTCATCACAGCCGGTATTTGGGGTGCCACCTTTATCGCCCAATCCCTTGGTATGGACAGTGTCGGTCCGTTCACCTTTACCTCCGGTCGTATGACCTTGGGGGTTATGTTTCTGACACCCTTGGTCCTCTGGCTCCGACGCCACCTAGCCACCTCCGATCCGAAAGAATATTTACGTCGTCAAACCGCCCACTATAAAAAGCAATGGCTTTTAGGGAGTCTGTGCTGTGGGCTCTGCATTTTTGGTGGGGAAACCTTCCAGCAGTTAGGGCTCTTTAACGACACAGAAGTCGGAAAGGCGGGTTTTATCACGTCACTCTATATTGTGTTGGTCCCGCTTTTAGGACTCTTTTTAGGGAAACGCCTTAACTGGCTGATCGTGGTGAGTGTCATCCTGTCGGTGATCGGTCTCTGGTACTTATGTGTGCCCGAAGGGGGGTTCCATATTCGGTTGGGGGATAGTCTCATTGGGATGTGTGCGCTCGTTTTTTCGCTACACATTTTGGTCATTTCCCACTTCGTGAAAACCGTCAATCCCATTGAGCTCTCCGTAGGGCAATTTGGCGTTGGAGCCGTGTTAGGCCTCATTGCCATGCTCCTATTTGAAAGCCCCACTATTGAGAGCTTCAGTGCTGCACTCCCGGCCATCTTATGGGCAGGGGTCATGAGTAACGGGATTGCTTATACCTTACAGATCGTCGGTCAACAGGGTATGAACGATACGGTCGCTAGCCTCATCCTGAGTTTAGAGAGTGTGGTTGCTACGTTGTGCGGCTGGTGGATTCTTGACGAGGTACTCTCGGCCCGCGAACTCTGGGGCTGTGTACTGATGGGAACAGCCGTCGTCCTCGCCCAATTGCCGCCTACCCTCTTTACGCGTAAGAAAACCTCTTAAGTCCTTCTCGCGCATTCTGAACAAAGGGGAGCCATATTGGCTCCCCTTTTTAGTGGGTACTGACACGTTGATTTACGCATCCGTCGACGAACGTTCTGCCTCAGGGGGCGATGCCACTTCCGTCGTCTCGGGGAGCGCACCCTCTTCGCTTGGCATCGGATCGCCTTCCTCACGCTCGCTCTCCGAGAGCGTCACCAGGTCGTCCTCCTCGTCCACCGCTTCGACTTCATCGAGTACCTTCAGTAAGCTCGCATCCATGACGAGCTGTACTAAATCACAATGATGGATTTTCAGCAGTACCTTGCGTCCTTTGGGCAAATCCTCCGGTAACCCCGGCAAACGTTGCATAAAGGGCAGACCATCAATACGTAGCAAATCCCCCTTCACGATAATGGCTTCGATTTCACTCAACCCTTCCTGAAGGATCCAGCGCAAGGACCAGTACCGTTCCATGCGGGTCTGGAAGTCATTGTAGATCGCATACTGATTGTCAAACTGGGTCACGATCCCATAAAGATCGGTGTAATTATTCGCTGCGTAAGGGGACTCTACCCCTTGGATACTCGCCAAAATCTGTCGCTGATTCACCATATCGACATAGCGACGCAAGGGCGACGTACTCCACGCATAGCGCTCCACCCCGAGCCCATCGTGAGGTCCTGGGGTCGTCGACATCCGCACGCGTCCCATCCGCTGCGAACGATAGATCCCTTTCATGTGGTGTTCTTCGAGCCAAGCCCCCCACGTGCTGTTGGCCAAAATCATCAATTCCGCCACAATTAAGTCCAAGGGTTCGCCACGACGGCGCCCACGCACATGGATGGTCGCCTCTTCCCCTTCGCCTTCCAGGGCAAAGAACCAATCCACACGTCCTACGGCCTCTGGGCGACCACGAACCTCTTCGCGATGCGCTTGTAGACGCTTAGCAAAGTGCCACAACCAGGAGAGTTCTTCGGCAAACTCCACATCGAGCGTTTTCTCTCGAATGGCTTCCTCACTCACTAAGTGATCCAATTTGTCGTAGCGTAAGTTGCGTGCCACACAAATACGTTCTAAACGCGTTTCACTCTTTTCAATGGAGAGCGTTGCGTCGTCGACCGTGACATAGAGCGACACACAGGGGACCGACTTTCCCTCGTCTAAGGAGTAGGCCGAAATCCAATTCTCAGGAAGCATGGTCGTTTTGAGTCCAGGAGCATATACCGTACTCATCCGCGATTGAGCCACCCGGTCCAAGGGATCCTGGTAATGAATCCCATAGGCGGGAGCCGCAATATGCACCCCGACGATGGTTTTTCCATTGCCGAGATGCTGTACGCTCGTGGCATCATCGATTTCGGTCGTATCCGAATCGTCAATCGAAAACGCCTGAACCTTCGCCTCCGGAATGTCGTCCCATGCCGGATTGGGGGCGGGCAAATCACTACTAAAGCCACGTCCCTTGGGGAAGTTCGTTAAATAGAAACTTTCCACATGCCAACGCCAGGGGCTTTCGATCGCTCCCAGATCCAGCAATAGGCCCAGCATACTCTTACGGGTTTCGCTCGCCGCATCCGAGACGGCTTTCCACTCAATGGAGTTTTTATCGGGGTTGAGCATGATCGACATGGCCTGTGACTGAATCGCCTCAGGTAAGACCCCCTCCACCATCTGGGCCACCCAACTCTTACGCTGTTCTTCTTGACGGCGTTTTCGTTCAATGGCCTCTAAGGCTTTGCTTAAGATCTCGGCAGGCGCCCGCTTATAACTTCCACGAACCTTGCGATAAAAGTACACCGGGTTCCCATGCAAGGCAAACAGCATGGCCGCCTTTTCCACGGGTCCTGCTTCACCCCCCCAGTATTCTTGAGCAATGTCGTTATAGGAGAATTCCTCTTCGGGCGCGACCTCCCACAAAAAATTGGGATCGAGTTCGGCTACCAATGCTTCCACACGGGTCAGCAATTCGGTCGCACTCGGGTTTTCAAAGGTGAAAAAACTATGGGAGACTTTAATTTTGGTTCGTCTCCCCGTCGGGAGTTCGACCTGATAAGCGTTCCCAGCTTGGGAGAGCACGGTCCCGGCCTTAAAAGAACCATCCTCTTCAAAAAATAAGTACATGCGTAACCTTTATGCCCACCTGTCGGGCGCGTCAACGTGCTGTTTTTTTGTCAGAGGCGCATCCAGACGTTTTCCCCTCGACAAATCAGTCTAAAAAGCATAACACACTCACCACAGCAACTCGCTGTCTCTGCATTAGCGAGTTGGCGAAAAGCGTCCGGTAATCCCCGATAAATCAGCCACAGGGAGCGTGCGTTCGTGGATAAAATCCACGACCATCGACACCACCCGAGCAAAGTCCGAAATTTGATGATCGGACTCGGGCAGCATCACTCGGACACTGCCTTCGGAATGCTTGAAGGTCATCTCCCAGGGGAGTACCTCGTCGCGCATCGAGATGAGCGTCAACGTGCGACCGGGTTGTGGGACACGCGCTGGCACCTCGGCGTCCAGGGCCACAAAGTCAGCTTCGTATTCGGGTTTGACGTCGAAATACTCCTCACGTCCATACACTTTTTGTCGACCCACATACAGACTAATAAAGTCCCATGGCACCAAACACGGATTCAATAACACCCCTGGCGTGTGGTAGCGTTGCATAAAGCGGGTTGCCCAGAACCCCCCTAAACTCGACCCGATCACAACGGTCTCACTCAAATTGAGCGTTTGGGCGTACTCCGTGAGCATTGCCTCCACATCGCGCGGCGCTTGATTCATATTGGGCGCAATGAGTGTAAACGGATAGGCGTGCTCACAGCCTTGAAGTGCCTCACGCAAAACCTGTACTTTTTGCGATGCTGGGCTCGAGAGAAAACCATGAAAATAGAGAACCGTTTTCACTGCTAGTCGCTCCTAGGACCCTGTGCTCACTTGAGCGAGGCGCGCGAGCAACTTTTCATGAATACCCTCAAAGGCCCCATTACTCATGCACAACACCACATCTCCGGGGCGTAGTTCCTTCACAATCGCGTCCAACAGTTCCTCAAAGACATGTTTCGTCGTGGCTTTCGTACCTAACGAGGCTAAGGCGCTCTCGGGCGACCAATGCACTTGCGCCGGGGCATAACAAAAGACCCGGTCGGCGTGCGCCAGACTGCCAGCAAGGCGATCCTTCATCGTTCCCAATTTCATCGTATTACTGCGGGGTTCCAGCACGGCCACAATACGGCGAGGGGCGTATTGGGTTTTCACCGCTTCCAGGGTTTCGAAAATGGCGGTCGGATGATGGGCAAAGTCATCGATCACCGTAATCCCATTCACTTCTCCCTTCACTTCCTGACGGCGTTTCACGCCCGCAAAACGGGACAAGGCATCGATCCCAGCCTCAATGCTAACGCCCACATCGCGGGCAGCAAGCAAAGCGGCGAGGGCATTACAGCGGTTGTAGTGTCCTGGCATACCCAGTCTGAGGAGGCCGTGCGACGTGGTGCCCTCAAACACCTCGCCCGATTCGGTCACATGCCAGCCGCAGGGTGCATTAAACGCATTCAAACGCGACCAGCACCCCCGCTCCAACACGCGGGTGAGCGCGTCCGATTGCGCATTGGAGATCACGAGCCCTTCGCTGGGCATGGTACGAACCATGTGGTGGAATTGGGTTTCAATCGCTTCGAGATTCGGGAAAATATCCGCGTGGTCGTATTCGAGATTATTGAGAATGGCGACCCACGGACGGTAGTGCACAAACTTACTGCGCTTATCAAAAAAGGCCGTGTCGTACTCATCGGCTTCGATCACGAACGGGGCACTCGGATGACCCAAGCGCGCCGAGCGTTCACTCCACTGCGTCACCCCACCGATCAAAAAACCTGGCTCCAGCCCTTGATCCTCTAAAATCCACGCGAGCATCGAGGTGGTTGTGGTCTTGCCGTGGGTTCCGGCGACGGCTAACACGCGGCGATGGACCAATATTTCTTCGGCCAACCATTGGGGACCCGACGTATAGGGACACCCCGCATTTAAAATCGCTTCCAATAAGGGATTTCCACGGCTAATCGCATTGCCAATCACAAAAAGATCAGGGTGAAACGTCGTGATTTGTGATGGGTCCCAGCCCTCGACCACGTCAATCCCCGCTTGAGCCAAGGCGGTACTCATAGGCGGATAGACGTGCGCATCGCACCCGGTGACATGATGTCCCGCTTCTTTCGCTATTTGAGCGATACCACCCATAAACGTGCCACAAATCCCCACAATATGAATATGCATGACTCTTTGATCCTCACGGTAATGTTGTCTGCGTTGCGCCCCTTGTCTACTCCGTCTGGAGCCGCTTCTCGACCTCTCGAGGCATACCTTTCAACGCGTCAGTTCAGTCGATAGCATTCTACGCTGTCAGGCTCCTTAGTGGCGAGGCCCGCTGCGCTTTGGGTTCGTCTGTGAGCGGTTTGCAACATATCGTCACAAGAACCTCATCCCCTAATCCCATAAATAGGCATAGACGGCTGATGTGCCCTTAACAGGGCTCAATCCGTAGGGATTTCGCGCTATGATTGCACCCTAAAACCTGAAACTTTGTCGGGTTTGGCGGTTTCACTCGGTGGTGTTGGGCACTCACTTACGCCCAATGACCTAGGCTTACGCTTTACTTTTGATGGAAATTTAGCGAAAATTGCGTAAAGTTAAATGCAAATAAGCTAACGTTTCATTAAAACCCTTGTTTTCGCCCTAGCGAGCGCAGTGAGGGAACTACCTCCCTTGGGAGTAACCCTTGGGGACGTGAGCCACGAGAGAATCCTTTTTCACGATATCTGTGCATTTAACTCCGTTTAAAGGGACGACTCACCACGGTGAGCCCCCCTTTCTCACTCAAACAAAGTTTGCGAAATAAAGGCATTAACATGGACCTCAGAAAACTAAAAACCCTGATTGATCTCGTCAGTGAAAGCGGCGTCGCCGAACTCGAGATTACCGAAGGTGAAGATCGCGTCCGCATTGTTAATCATGTTCAAGGGGCGATGCCCATGGTGCCGGTTCAGTCTCCTCAGCATGTCACGGTAGCGGCCATGCCTTTGGACGATGCCGCAGCGGAAGACGAACCTGCTGAAGCCACCCCCAGCAAACCCGCTGGGAAGCCCTTAAATAGTCCCATGGTCGGCACGTTCTACCGTGCGCCTTCGCCGGGTGCTAAGCCGTTTGTGGAAGTCGGTGACACCGTTAAGAAGGGTCAAGTGGTTTGCATCATTGAAGCTATGAAGTTGCTCAACGAAGTGGAAGCCGAAGAAGATGGCGTCGTGCGTGAAATTCTCGCCGACAATGGTCAACCCGTGGAATTCGGTCAGCCCCTCTTCATACTGGACTAACTCATTTAAAGTTGTATGTTTGGAAAAATTCTGATTGCCAACCGTGGCGAAATCGCGCTGCGTATTCAGCGTGCCTGTCGTGAGATGGGCATTAAGACAGTCGCTATTCACTCCACCGCTGATGCGGAAGCGAAATACGTCCGCTTAGCCGATGAAAGCGTCTGTATTGGCCCCGCGAGCTCCGCGCAGTCCTACCTCAATATTCCTGCCATTATTTCGGCAGCCGAAGTCACGGACGCGGAAGCTATCCACCCTGGATACGGTTTTCTTTCGGAAAACGCCGACTTCGCCGAACGCGTCGAACGCTCGGGCTTTACCTTTATTGGCCCTCGTGCGGAAACCATCCGTCTGATGGGTGACAAGGTCAGTGCGAAGCGTGCCATGCGTGAAGCGGGAGTACCCTGCGTTCCCGGCTCGGACGGAGCCCTGCCCGACGATCCTCAGGAAATTTTCCGTATTGCTCGCCAAATCGGTTACCCCGTCATCATCAAAGCCTCGGGCGGCGGTGGTGGACGCGGGATGCGTGTGGTGCGTACCGAAGCCGCCTTACTCACCTCGGTGAACATGACGCGTGAAGAAGCGCGTGTGGCTTTCGGTAACCCGACGGTTTACATGGAAAAATTCCTCGAAAACCCGCGCCATATCGAAATTCAGGTTCTTTCCGACAACTTCCAGAATGCCATTTTCTTAGGTGAACGCGACTGCTCCATGCAGCGTCGTAACCAAAAGGTGATGGAAGAAGCGCCCGCCTTTGGTATTTCGCCTCGCCTCATTGCCAAACTGGGTAAGAGTTGTGTTGAAGCGTGCCGTCGTATTGGCTATCGGGGTGCGGGTACGTTTGAATTCCTCTACGAAAATGGCGAATTCTACTTTATCGAAATGAATACCCGCGTGCAGGTGGAACACCCAGTCACGGAAATGGTCACTGGGGTGGATATCGTGCGCGAACAAATTCGTATCGCCGCGGGTGAACGTTTACTGATCCGCCAAAAGGACATCCAGATGCGTGGTCATGCGATCGAATGTCGTATTAACGCCGAAGATCCCTTTACGTTCTTACCCTCGCCTGGTCGCATCACAGAGTGGCACGTCCCTGGGGGTCCAGGGATTCGCGTTGACTCGCATGTGTTCTCGGGCTACACCGTTCCCCCCTATTACGACAGTATGATCGGCAAGATCATTGCCCACGGGGATACGCGCGAACAAGCCATTGCTCGCATGCGCATTGCGCTCTCCGAATTGGCGGTGGAAGGGATTAAAACCAATGCCGCCTTACATCGCGAGCTACTGCTCGATGAACGGGTCTGTCAAGGGGGCACCAGTATTCATTACCTGGAAGAAAAACTCCACAACAAGGTATAGTCACCGACACGTCGTATAATCACGTACCATATAGAAGCCAGAGCTCACTCGAGTTCTGGCTTCTGCTCCTTTTACTTTAGACGTTTTCTTTTTCCCTATGCGACAAATCAAACTGCTTGCCGATGAGCGTAACGCTGAAGCCCTCTCCGACTTACTGATGGATGCGGGCGCCCTGTGCGCCGTCATTGAAGACGCGGATGCGGAGTCCACCGACGAAAAACCCCTCTATGGTGAACCGGGTCTGGAACCCGAAAACTGTGCCTGGCCACGCTCGATTCTTTCGGTTTTAACCGAAGACGATTTCGATATGGCGGTTAATCTGCGCATTGCCACCACGTCGCTCGGCATGCAGCCCGTGGATATCCTGTCCGATGAAACGGTGGAGGATGCCGACTGGGTACGTATCACCCAAGCCCAATTCCAACCCACCCAAGTCTCGGAGCGGCTGTGGATTGTGCCGACTTGGCATGACGTTCCTAACGAAAAGGCCATCAACTTACGATTGGATCCGGGGGTTGCCTTTGGGACGGGGTCCCATCCCACCACCCATTTGTGCTTACAGTGGCTCGATGCTCACGTTCGCTCGAACGACACCCTGCTTGACTACGGTTGTGGTACGGGGATTCTTGCGATTGCTGCCAAACTCGTGGGCGCCCAATCGGTGTTAGGCACCGACATTGACCCGCTCGCGGTAGAAGCCAGTGTAGAGAACGCCAAAATGAACCAGGTCGAGGCGACCTTTGTGTTGCCGGATGCGATGCCTGAAGGCCAATTTGACATTGTGGTCGCGAATATTCTCTGTGGTCCGTTAATCCAATTGGCTCCCGTCCTTTTGGGACGATTAAAACCCCACGGACGTTTAGTGCTCTCGGGTATTCTCGCCAAACAAGTTGATGATATTATTGCCGCCTACCGTGCGGTGGATCCCTCGGTGAAACTCGCCCTCTGGAAGCAAGAAGAAGACTGGGTGTGTATCGCTGGGGAGCGCTCCTAACCGTTAGAGCAGTGACTGGGCTGATCGCTCGTAGCGCGCTCGGCCCCACACGTCTCGTTTTTCTCTATCCGACTGAGGAATGCCAAGCATGGCTAAGATTTATCGCTGCCCCGCCTGTGGGGCACTCTGGAAAGTACCCGATTCGTCCACACCGTCGCGCTTACAGTGCTCGGAATGTCGCACCGTCTTTGCGGCGGATAAAGCCGAAATGGCCCGCGTCGATGATGACAAATTGGCCGAGCGCCTCGCTACCCAACGCGCCCTACGTGCCTCGGAACCTGATCCTGAACGCGTGATGAGTGATATCGCGAATTCGATGTCGGATTTTGACAGCCGTGCACCATCGCAACGCATAACACCCCGGGATGAATCGAGTGGCTTTGGCTGGCTCTGGAGTTTGCTCGCCTTTATTCTCCTGTGTGGGGTATTAGCCGTTGCAGCCCTCTGGGGGCATCGCTACGTGATTGCCCAGTTGCCCGTCGTTGAGCCCCTCTATGCCAAAGTCTGTCGTCACGTCCCCTGCCCTGGCTTCACGTGGTCGGACGCCAATGCGATTCGCACCGCGGCCGCGCTGAGTCCCGATCCCGCCAATCCGCATCACAGTGTCGTGACGCTCACGTTGGTAAACCAGTCCAAGTTTGCACAGCGCTTACCAACCCTAGAAATTCGCTTTTTAGATGCTGCTGGGGATACGATGGCCATTAAGCTCTTAGAGCCCGGCAATTATGGGCTACCGGCCGATACGGTGCTCACCCCGAGTCAAAAAGCCAAAGTCACGCTCACGCCCGATACGGCCTTTACCGTGCCACCGGCAGCGGTGCGTATCACCCCAATGGGTGAATCGCGCTAATTGTCCTAAGGCGCTTTTACGTGAGGTCAACATGTCCGTTTTAATTTCAGGTTCACTCGCTTACGACACTGTCTTCGTTCATGAGGGTCATTTTTGCGACACGCTCCTGGCGGAAACGCTCAGTTGCCTCAACGTCACCTTCCAAGCCCAGAGCATGCGCAAGACTCTGGGCGGTTGCGCGGGCAATATCGCCTACAGCCTCAAGCAGCTCGGAGGAGACCCGTTAATTTGGACGGCCGTGGGCGGTGATGCCGACCCGTATTTAGCCCACTTATCGGCTCAGGGGATTCGTACCGAGGCGATTACAGTCGTCCCCGAGACGTATACCGCACAAGCGGTCATCACGACCGACTCGCACGGCTGTCAGCTGACCACCTTTCATTCGGGGGCGATGGAGTACGCGGCAGACCTTCCGTTTCCTCAAGGAACGATCGACTTAGCTATCCTTGCCCCCACGACGCACGAACCCCTGCTGGCCCATGCCAAGGCACTTCATGCACGGGCGATCCCATTTTTGCTCGATACCGGCCAAACCACTCCCCTTTTTTCTGGAGAGGAACTCCTTACTCTGATGCGTCAAGCGATCGGGGTGTGTTTCTCGGAGTACGAAGCCGAGCTCTATTGTGAAAAAACGGGATTACGCTTAGCGGACTTAGCTCAACTCAGCACCCTATACATTACGGCGGGTTCACGAGGCTCTGATGTGTGGCATCAAGGGGAGGTAACGCACATCGCGGCCCAAACCACCACGGCGATCGACCCCGTAGGGGCTGGGGACGCCTACCGCGGGGGACTCTTATGGGGACTCTCCCATGGGCTCACCCCTATCGAATCCGCTCGTCTGGGATCACTCATTGCGGCTCGGAAGGTCAGTGTCGCGGGCCCCGCGTATCACTACTCGCTTAATGAGGCACGCCAGCATTGGCAAGACCTCTACGGAACACCACCCGAACGCTTACGCTAAAACCCCCATACATTAAAGGGACACCGCATGTGTCCCTTTTGTGTTGTTCGATTCATTGCGAGTGAGAAACGTGGCCGTTCTCTATCGTCACCTTACGCACCGGCCCATAGGGCAAGGTTGAGGCGCAACCAGAGGCTCGCTCACAGTGGCGAGAACCCGACGCGAAGCCCCCCTTCGCGCTGTTGGCAAAACGATTACCAGATTGCCAAATAGCCCTGCGACAGTGGGACGATCACCATCAAAACCAGATTCACGAGAATAAAGAGAACGACTGGACTAAAGTCAAAACGACCGACCGTAAGCGGCAAACGACGTAACGGACGAATAAAGGGTTCAATCAAGGTCCCCAATCCATAGGTGAGCGGGCTCTGCGGATTAATCCAAGTAAGGAATACCCATAAAAACGCACTCCATCCGAGCATTTCCAGCCCCCAACGTAGCATCATGGCAAAAGGAGCAATGATGACAAACACATTGAGCTTAGGCACGAAACCTAACACAATATGGATACCCATGGTTAAGAGGGCGGCAATAAAGGCAGCTACGATACTAGGAAAGTCCCAGGCACCTTGACGAGGAATGAGCTTAGCGAGCGGCTCGACGACCCAATTGGTCGTACGGTGCGTGAAATCCACAATGGGATGTCTCGGCGAGAAAGCCCACACATAAATCCATGCGCGCAAGAGAAGAATGTAGCCCAAAATGGAAACAATTGAGCTGAGCAAAAACTCGAGGAGTCGTAACATGGTTCAGAAATCCTTTGTGTGCACCGTGCAGAGCGCTTACAGATAATGAGACTCGTTCATTATAGGTGGGGATAGGGCTTAGTGAGAAATATTTTACCGATACGTTCTCATTTTCTCTATCGGTCCATTATTTTATTTAATCTCCGAGATCGTCCTCACTGCGGACACGTGACAAAGCGTAGCCGTCGAGGTAACAAGGTTCGTAGGTATCCCCAATCAAAGCTCGGACCCGGATCGCTCTTGCGGCCTGGGGCAATAAATTCGTGCCCCGTGATCGCACGAATGGGGTAGGCTCGGGCAAGCACACGAATTAAACGGGCGACAGCACGGTATTGTCCCTCACAATACGGAACACTGCCCGTGCCTTCGATTTCAATTCCGAGCGAAAAATCGTTACAGTTCTCAACCCCTTCAAAACGCGATACACCCGCATGCCAGGCTCGGTCCGTGGCGCTCACATACTGAATCACTTCACCCGTTCGACGAACGAAAAAATGACTGGAGACGCGCAATCCGACGACCTCCTCTAAGGCAGGGTCCGTTGTCGACACTAAGCGTCCCATAAACAGATCGTCGACCGTGTTTCCGCCGAAGACCCCCGCTGGTAACGAGATATGGTGTAGGACAATTAAATGGGGAAGACACCCTTGGGGGCGGGCATTAAAGTGCGTAGAGTGATGATGGGCGATACCACTCACCCATCCCGACGGCAGGACAAACGTGGTCTTCGCTGCCATGCGTTACCCTCGGCGTTCGAAACGCTCTTGGCAGATCTCGGAGCAAAAACGGTGTCCGTGTTGATCGCGAATGGCTTCGGACTCAGGAAAATACACCCCACACTGCTCACAACGAATCATGGTCGTATTCGGGTCCGTTACCGCTTGGGATTCCCCCATACGCCCGTCGCGCTCTTTCCGGCGCAAGCGTCGTAATTCGGCGCGATCCCGCTCATTCATGCGATTACGGCGACTAATCGTCCACGCAATCCATAACGCCAGCAGTAACACCACGAAAAAGAGAATTCGCCCCATGGCTCGACTCCTTAACGTAAGAGCTCGTGCGTGAGCGAGTAGCCTAAATACGCCACTGCAAAAGTGGCCACCCCGATCCAGAACCACGTTAACGCCGTCTTGGCACGCCAACCCGCCCAATAGCGACCAATGAGCAAAATACCAAAGATAATCCAAGAGATCCAGGTGAGCGCCGTCTTATGGTCTAAGTGAAAATACGTTCCATAGTGTTCGAACGTGGCCAAGGCCCCCAAAATTAGCGTACCGGTGATGCAGACAAAGCCCACGGCTACGATACGGAAGAAAATTCGTTCCATCACTACGAGGCCTGGCATGGAATCCAAAAAGAGGGACTGAGAATCCTCACCCGCAGGTTCCTTGAGGCGGCGATTTTGTGCACCAATCAACACCGCCTGTACTACCGCCACAAACATGAAGGCATACCCCGCAATCGCAAACAGCAAATGCCAACGAAAGAGGGGCGTCCACTCAACGGCCACAATGGCTTGTCCTGGGAAGAGTAAAGGCATAATGGTGCCCACAGCAGCCACGACCAAGGCAATCCCAAATTGCCCATGCAGGCGATGGATCCACGTTTCAACGATGAGGATCAGTACTGCAAAAAAGAACGTCTCACTGATGGCATACCCAAAGCCAAAATGCACCGCATCGGGTCGGAACATTTCCCCGTGCAAAGCCACAGCGTGAAATAAGAGCCCAACCAGCACGGGCCAGCGCAGTAGTCCAGAGGCTTTGGCCTCTTGGCCCTTCATCGAGCGAATCAACACCACCCCCGTTACGCAGTAAAGCACGGCGGCAATTAAGGTGTAGAGTGTCAGCATGGTCATAAGTTATCCTTTCATTAAGGTCTTCACGCGGGTGCAATCCGTGAACGGCGACAACGCTAAAAGTATACCGACATTACAGAGGACAACGCGCCTTGTCGAGCGTAATCCCGAGCGAAGGTATGCAAAGCACACGCTTTCCCTCTAAAATAGATACCTTTAGGATGGGAGGAAAGTCGGGTTTTCACTAGAGGCCGTATCCGCGGGACTACGCTCATTTCAGAACACCCTGCCCCCATTGTCTATAGCTTGAATTTTAGTCCTGATTACTGAGGGGAATCTGATTTTTTCGATGCCCGCTCCGGTCGCGTTGACGTTGATCCCCGCTCCCATTCAGGGAGGGAGTTTTCACGCAAACCGTCCGACCGTCGTAGCCCATCCCAACCCCCAGTAGTATTTACCTGAGGAGCCCTGCTCCTTACGAGAGAAACCAATCATCATGCTCGATTCGTTAAGCCAACGTCTTTCCAAGATCGTTAAAACCATTCGTGGTCAAGCCCGCCTCACCGAAGAAAACACTAAGGAAATGTTGCGTGAGATCCGTCTCGCGTTATTGGAGGCTGACGTCGCTCTGCCTGTCGTGAAAGAAGTTCTTGCCCGTATCAAAGAAAAAGCGATGGGGGAAGAGGTGGTCGGTAACCTCAACCCTGGGCAAGCCTTGGTGGGGGTCGTTCAACGTGAACTCACGGCCATTATTGGTGGGGATTTGTCACGAGATGAGCGAGAACTCAATTTCCGTGTGCAACCTCCAGCTGTCATTTTGCTCGCGGGGTTACAAGGTTCCGGGAAAACGACGAGTGCCGGGAAACTCGCAAAGTACCTTACCGAAACCCTCCACAAGAAGGTCTTAACCGTCTCGGCTGACGTGTATCGTCCGGCCGCTATCGAACAGCTCAAAACCGTGACGGGACAAACCCAAGCAGAATGGTTCCCGAGTGCCGTGGGGGAAAAACCCTTAGACATCGCTCGTTCAGCGTTGGACTACGCCCGCCGCAAGTTTTTCGATGTATTGATCGTCGACACGGCGGGTCGTTTAGCCATTGACGAAGCCATGATGCGCGAAGTCGCTGAATTAAACGACTTCTTAAAGCCTGCCGAAACCCTCTTTGTGATTGATGCGATGTTGGGGCAAGACGCGGTCAATACCGCCAAAGCCTTCAATGAAACCCTGCCCCTTACCGGGATCATCCTCACGAAAATTGACGGGGATAGCCGAGGCGGTGCAGCGCTCAGCGTGCGCTACGTCACGGGTAAGCCTATTAAGTTCGTTGGTTCAGGGGAAAAACTCACCGGCTTTGATACGTTTGACCCAGATTCGATGGCCAGCCGTATTTTGGGCATGGGCGACATCGTTGGTTTGGTGAAAGACGTTCAAAAGTCCATTGACATTGCGACAGCCGAAAAATTTGCTCAAAAGCTCACTCAAGGCGATCGATTTGACTTAAACGATTTCCGCGAACAGCTCCTGCAAATGAATAAGATGGAAAGCTTCTCGTCGATGTTCGAAAAGCTCCCGTCGCAATTTCAGGATCTGACCTCCAAAATCAATGATGAAGACGCCAAAAAACGCGTCCGTCGTACGATTGGGATCATCGACTCGATGACTCCGTTGGAGCGTCGCAAACCCGAATTGATCAAGGCCAGTCGCAAAAAGCGTATTGCCGCAGGGGCCGGGATTGAAGTCTATGAAGTCAATCAGCTCCTCAAGCAATTCGAACAGACCCAGGACATGATGAAGAAAATGAAAAAAGGCGGGCTCGGCAAGATGATGCGCTCGTTGGGTCGCTTAGGCGGTGGGTTCCCTGGCATGGGCGGTTTTGGTGGCTTTGGCCGCTAATCGGCCCAAGGAGTGTCAATTGCGCATTTTGGGGCTCGACCCAGGGCTCAATCATACGGGCTGGGGCGTCATTGAGGAAAAGGACAATCACTTTTGTCATATTGCGAGCGGCGTCTTGGATGTCCCAGCGGGAGAGTTGTCGGTCCGTTTAGGCACGATTACCCGTTTTGTCCAAGGCATTATTCGCACACACATGCCTCAACATGTGGCCGTTGAAAAAGTCTTTGTGAACCTCAATGCCCAAAGTACCTTACGGTTAAGTCAGGCCCGAGCGGCGAGCCTCATTGGCGCAGATCTCGAAGGGCTTAGTGTGGCCGAATACACACCGAGCGAAATTAAACAGGCAGTGACGGGCAATGGGGCAGCGGACAAATTGATGATTCAAAAAATGGTCGCGATGCTACTCAATACTCCCGAAGAGGCCTTACGCGCAGACCAAGCCGATGCACTCGCGTGTTCCATCTGCTACGCCAATACGCACAAAATGCAGGCCTACGAACATCAAGGGGGTACACAGCGTGCCTATGCGACCGCTCGCCATGGCCGTACGGGGCGTGCCTCTCGTCAGGCCTGGACCCAAGAATTATTGAGGAAAGGAAAATAACCATGATTGCTCGACTCTCTGGCTTATTGATTGAAAAAACCCCTCCGCGCATTGTGATCGATGTCAATGGGGTGGGCTATGAAGTCATGGTGCCGATGTCAACGTTTTGCAATTTGCCTGCCGAAGGCCAAAAAGTCACGTTGCTCACGCAGTTTATTGTTCGCGAGGATGCGCAAACCCTGTACGGATTTGCCAGTGCTAACGAACGCCTCATCTTCCAAGCGCTCATCAAGATTTCGGGCGTGGGTCCGCGTATCGCCTTAGCGGTACTCTCGGGATTAAGCCCCTCGGAATTAGTCAACGCCGTGGAAACCGACAACAGTGCCATGCTGGTTCGTGTCCCTGGCATTGGGAAGAAAACGGCCGAGCGGTTGGTGTTGGAATTAAAAGGTAAACTCCTCGGTGTCGCCTCTCCCTCGTCCATTCCTCTAGGGGGCGCGGCAAGCGACATCATGGGCGCCTTGGTGGCCCTGGGTTACTCCGAAAAAGAAGCACAAATGGCCTGCAAGTCGCTCCCGAGCGATGTCAGCGTCAACGACGGGATTCGTCAAGCCCTCAAACTGCTGGCGCACTAGCCCCAGCGAGCCAGACAAGCAACAAAGGATGGAATCGTTATGCTAGAGCGCGTGGTCAATGCTGAGGTCAGTTCACCCAACGAAGAGAATGTGGACCGTGCCTTGCGCCCCGAATCCCTGAGTGAATATGTGGGCCAAGAGGATATTCGCGAGCAGTTGCACATTTTTATTGAGGCAGCCAAACGGCGTCAGGAGCCCTTGGATCATGTGTTGCTCTTTGGCCCGCCTGGGTTGGGGAAGACAACGTTAGCCAACATTGTCGCCCATGAAATGGGGGTCAATCTTCGCCAAACTTCGGGCCCCGTGCTCGAACGTCCTGGGGACTTAGCCGCCATTCTGACCAACCTCGAAAAGCACGATATTTTGTTCATTGACGAAATTCATCGTCTCTCGCCGGTGGTGGAAGAAATCCTGTACCCGGCGCTCGAAGACTATCAAATTGACATCATGATTGGTGAAGGGCCTGCGGCACGCTCCATTAAGATCGATCTGCCCCCCTTTACGCTCATCGGTGCAACTACGCGTGCGGGCTCGCTCACAACCCCCTTGCGTGCACGTTTTGGGATTGTGAATCAACTCCAGTTTTATAGCCCTGAGGAGCTTCAACGCATCGTCAAACGTTCTGCACGCCTCTTAAATGTGCCGATTGAAGAAGCGGGCGCGATGGAAATTGCCAAACGCAGTCGCGGCACGCCACGCGTGGCCAACCGTCTCTTACGACGCGTGCGCGACTATGCCGAAGTCAAGCATGATGGCACCATCACGGCCGATATTGCCAACCGCGCCCTCAAAATGCTTCAGGTCGACCAGTGTGGGCTCGACTTAATTGATACGAAATTCTTACTGACGATTATTGAAAAATTTAACGGTGGCCCAGTTGGCATTGAAAACCTTGCCTCTGCCTTGGGCGAAGACCGTGACACGCTTGAAGACGTCGTGGAACCCTACCTCATTCAACAGGGGTTTGTCATGCGTACACCGCGCGGTCGTATGGCCACGCATAACGCTTGGCAGCACTTTGGTCGTCTTCCGCCGAGCCCAGTGATGTTGCAGAGTCTTTTCACGGAAGAGTAAAACGCAAAAACCGCAGGGATTCCCACTGCAAAGGCGCAGAATTAGCGCTAGAATTTTTGCCCTTATTGGTAAATGCGCAGAACGCATTTCACGTTAGGACCTTCCGTTACTCCCTGAAACACACGTGAGTAGTGAAAAGTCCAACGTTTGCCTATACTTAAAAAAATATTGGTCTCATTGGGTTACACATACTATGGCGCAATTTAACTTTCCAATTCGCATTTACTGGGAGGACACGGATGCGGGCGGTATTGTTTATCACGCCAATTACATCCGTTATATGGAGCGGGCCCGTTCGGAGTGGCTACGCGCAATTGGATTTAACCAAAATGAAGAACGTCAACGACCCGACGGAGCACTCTTTGTTGTCGCAGGGATTGATATTAAGTTCCATAGCCCCGCGATGCTCGATGATGCGCTGTGCGTCGTAACCGAAATTGAGCGATTAGGACGCGCCTCGGTGGTTTTTAAACAAGCCGTGATGCGTGAGAACACGCTGATTGCTTCGGCCTCAGTGCGTGTGGGAATGATTGGAGCACAAAGCCGTACCCCGGTTACTCTGCCCACATCGCTTTACGAAAAAATTGTGGATTTTCTCAAGCGTGACGATCACGCCTAAAGAGGATCCTCTTTCAATTAACACTCTTTTTTAACATTCAACGCATTACCTTTTTGTTATGCCTAACGCTACCGCAGATTTATCTATTCTGACTTTGGTTGCCAATGCCAGTCTCGTGGTGAAGCTTGTGCTCGCCGTTTTGCTGAGTCTCTCTGTGGCCAGCTGGACCGTGATTTTCCGCAAATACTTTTTTGTGAAACGTTCGACCCAGCAGGTTGACGAATTTGAAGACCGTTTTTGGCACGGTGTCGAATTGATGCAACTCTTAGACTCCGCCCGTCGCAACAAAGACGCCAGTGGTATCGAGGAACGCATCTTTGAAGCCGGAATGAATGAGTTCTTAAAACAGAACCGCCAAGACCCCCACGCGCTCAACAGCGTCTCGCGCGCCATGAAAGCCGTCTACACCCGTGAAATGGACCGTATGGAAGCCGGGCTACCTCTACTTGCTTCGATTGGTTCCACAGCCCCTTACATTGGCTTATTTGGTACCGTCTGGGGGATTATGAACGCCTTTACGGGTTTAGCCACGCTCGATAACGTGAGTTTAGCGGTGGTGGCACCGGGGATTGCGGAAGCGTTGGTGGCAACCGCCATCGGGCTGTTTGCCGCTATTCCGGCCGTGGCTGCGTATAACTTCTACAACAACCGAATCATGCGCTTAGCCAACCGTATCGACGGCTTTAGTGAAGAATTCCTCAACATTCTGCAACGTCAGCAGTCAAGGGGGTAAGCCATGGGGCTGCGTGATAATTCCAAACGCAAAGGGCTCATGGCCGAGATGAACGTCGTTCCGTATATCGACGTGATGCTCGTGCTGGTTGTGATCTTGATGGTCGCAGCCCCCTTTGTGAATCCGAGCCTGATTAATTTGCCTTCTGTGAGCAAGGCAAGCAAAGCACCCGAACAAATCATTGAAGTGATCGTGTTCCCGGACGGCCATATGTCGATTCGCAGTGGGAAAAACTTAACCCCGGTGGATATGCCTGGGTTAGTGAATGCTGTCAAAGCAGCCCAAGGGGACAAAGTCGACACCCCCGTCGTGGTAGCAGCGGATAAAGAAGTTCGCTACGACGCAGTGATTAATGTTCTGAAAACCCTTCAGGCGGCAGATATTGCCCGTGTGGGCCTCTCCCTACGTGTGGAACGTAGTGCGGCCGCACGCTAATGAAATCCATTATGAGCGATAAGATCGAATACACCAATGACGAGTACGAAAAGCGAGAGGGTAAACTCTCTTTGCTTTTATCGGCGTTTGTGCATGTTCTGCTCTTTATCGGACTCTTTACTGTCTTTAATTGGCAAACACAATCCGAAACGGTGTATGCCGAACTCTGGGCTCCTGAGGATATCTCGTCAGGAAACGATCCCAATGGGGTAGCCCAGAAAGTGCCAGACAAAGAACCCGATCCTAAGGCCAAACCCAATCAGGAGCCCCAGGAAGAGGAACTCGCCCAAGCGAAGGCACAGCTCGAAGCGGCCATGAAGCGTGACGAGCAGGCTCGCGAGCAAGCCCGTCAGCAACAGATTCTCCAAGCCCAAAAGGCTCGAGAAGAGGCGCAACGCCAAGCGGAAGAGCAACGTCGTCAGGAAGAAGCACAACGTGCCAAAGAAGCGCAATTAGCTCGGGAAAAAGCGGAAGCCGAACGGATTGAAAAAGAACGTCAAGACGCCATTGCCGCCGAAAAACAACGCGAGCAAGAGCGTAAACGTCAAGAGGCAGAACGCTTAGCCCAAGAAAAACTCGCCCAGGAAAAGAAGAAAGCCGAAGAAGCCCGTAAGGCTGAAGAGGCTCGTCAGAAAGAATTGGCCGAACAAAAACGCCAAGAAGAACTGAAAAAACAGGAAGAGTTAAAGAAGCAGGCTGAGGCGAAAGCCAAAGAAGAGGCCCGTATTGCGGCGGAAAAGAAGGCCGCTGAAGAGCGCAAGGAACGTGAACGTATTCGTCAGGCGATGCGCCAGCAAGAATTGGCACGTCTCAATGCGAAGGTCGACCCCAATGGAACCCGTTCGGGTCGCACGACGGGTGACAAGAATAACGTACGTCAAAACCTCACGGGTTCTGCGTTTGCACGCTATAACGCTCGCGTGGTGGCCTGTATTCGTCCGCACATCACCATCGACGTTGGGGCGAATGTCAAACGTGGCCAGTACGTGGCGGAGTACGAAGTGCAATTGTTACCAACGGGTGAACGGGTGGGGAACCCACGTCAGCTGAAGTCCTCAGGATGGGTCGCTTATGACCGCACGGTTGAGAGCGCCATCATGAAGTGTCAGCCGTTCCCGAAACCTGATCCGGGTAACGATGTGCCGCGTTCGTTGAAGCTCACCTTTGACCCTGTGGACGATAAGTCCTAAATTGGGCAACCTGAACGCTTTTAGAAAAAGGCCCTGCTTCCGTATGGAGGCAGGGCCTTTTGTTGAGAGCTAATCGCGGCGATGCTTAGCGCTGAATTTTAGCCACGATACGATCGCACGCTTCGTCGATCTTGATCATTTCCTTGTTGTCCATGTCGCGACGGCAAACGTATTCCACTTCGCCATTGGCTAAGCCACGATCACCAATCACCACACGGTGCGGCACACCGATCAATTCCCAATCGGCAAACATCACCCCTGGACGCAAGTCACGGTCATCGAGGATCACATCCACACCACGTGCCTTGAGGTCTTCGTAAAGCTTTTCCGCAGCCTCACGGACTGCGTCACTCTTAGCAAGGTTCATCGGACAAATCACGACTTCAAAGGGCGCGATCGCATCGGGCCACATAATGCCACGATCGTCATGGCACTGTTCAATAGCAGCGCCTACCAAGCGCGTGACACCAATCCCGTAGCAACCCATCTGTAAGACTTGGGGCTTGCCGTTTTCATCTAAAAAGGTCGCATTGAGCGCTTCGGAATACTTCGTACCCAAGTAGAACACATGGCCCACTTCGATACCACGCTGCATCTTCAACACGCCTTTCCCATCGGGTGAACGGTCGCCTTCGACGACGTTACGTAAATCCGCCACTTTGGGTTCGGGTAAATCACGACCAAAATTGACCCCACTGAAGTGGTACCCTTCTTCATTGGCACCACAAACGAAGTCCGACATATTGGCCACCGTCAAGTCCGCATAAATCACCACGTCTTTGCCTGCATTCACCGGACCAATATAACCCGGCTTCGAGCCAAAGTTGGCCACGATTTCTTCTTCGGTAGCAAAGCGGAACCCATCCTTTAATTCGGGCAAGTGACCGGCTTTGACTTCGTTCAAGTCATGGTCAGCACGTAAGAGGATTAACACCACCTGTGCAGGCAAAGGTTCCCCTTTTTCATTCACACGATCAGCGGCGAGAATCACGCTCTTGACAGAGTTCGTGAGCGGAAGCTTTAAGAATTCCGACACCGTTTCGCACTTTTCCATGCCCGGCGTAGCGTGTTTCACCATGGGTTCACGAGGTTCAGCACGGGTTTCAATCAAGCTAAAGGCTTCTGCTAATTCGATATTGGCCGCGTAATCGCTTTCCGGGCAGTACGCAATCACGTCTTCGCCGACGTCTGCGATCACCTGGAATTCATGGGAACGACTCCCCCCAATAGCGCCCGTATCAGCACGCACAGCACGGAACATTAAACCTAAACGGGTAAAAATGCGCTGGTAGGCAGCAAACATCTTGTCGTAGGAGAGACTCGCACCGGCTTCATCACGGTCAAACGAGTAGGCATCCTTCATCGTGAATTCACGACCACGCATCACCCCAAAGCGAGGACGGCGTTCGTCTCGGAATTTGGTCTGAATGTGATAGAAATTCACGGGCAACTGACGCCAGCTCTTGATTTCTTGGCGGGCAATGTCGGTAACCACTTCTTCCGAAGTGGGCTGAATCACGAAATCGCGATCATGGCGATCTTTAAAGCGCAACAGCTCGTCACCATACTTGGCCCAGCGCCCCGACTCCTGCCAGAGTTCGGCTGGCTGCACGATGGGCATGAGCAATTCGATCGCTCCAGCGGCGTCCATTTCTTCACGAATGATCTTTTCGATCTTACGGATCGTACGAAGACCAATCGGCATATAGTTATACACCCCAGCAGCTAACTTCTTAATCATCCCGGCTCGGATGGAGAGCTTCATGCTGGTAATATCGGCATCAGCGGGCGCTTCTTTGAGCGTCGAAATAAAGTAGGAACGGGCTCGCATAAATTTGAGTTGAATGTGTTAAAGACAACGGCCTTCCGACAAACGGTGAAGGAAGGCCAGTAAAAAGCTGTCGTTCATTGTACTCGAATCGCATAAGCTGAGGTTAGGCGAAGGCAAAGAAATGGGCACCATGTGGTGCCCGGGGAGAGACTCGAACTTGGCTCTTACTCAAACACAACCATATTGTCGCGATGAATAATCTCGGGCTGCTCGATATAGCCCAAACGCTCGACGATCTCATCGGTGTGCGCACGTCGAATACGTAACGCATCCGTGCTTGAATAGTTCACTAAGCCACGGGCGATCGGCGTGCCGTCTTCGGTAATACAGGTCACGACTTCCCCACGCACAAATTCGCCTTGCACATCCACGACCCCCACTGGTAAGAGCGAAGTGTGTTGGGACTGCATCGCTTTGGCCGCTCCCGCGTCCACGACCAAATACCCTGACGAGCGTAAATGGTCGGCAATCCACTGTTTGCGTGCATGATAAATCGACGCGCTCGGCATCAAATGCGTTCCAATGTGCTCGCCTTGGGCTAACCGTACGAGTACGTTGGGTTCACGACCACTTGCGATAATCGTACCGGCCCCAGAACGCGCCGCACGTTTGGCCGCCAAAATCTTCGTAATCATTCCACCCTTGGAAAGCGAGCTCGCTGCCCCTCCCGCCATTTTTTCGAGTTGGGGGTCGCCGGCCGTTGCCGATTCCACGAACTGCGCATTCGGATCCTTGCGGGGATCGGCCGTATAAAGCCCACGCTGGTCGGTGAGGATCACCAACACATCGGCTTCAACCAAGTTCGTGACTAAGGCACCGAGGGTGTCATTGTCACCCACCTTAATTTCGTTCGTAACCACCGTATCATTTTCATTAATCACCGGCACGATCCCTAAGCGCAACAACTCACGGATGGTCATGCGAGCATTCAAGTATTGTTCACGATCCGTAAGGTTTTGGTGTGTCAACAACACTTGAGCCGTTCCAATCCCATGTTCGCGGAAATGGGTTTCATACGCCTGAACCAGCCCCATTTGCCCCACGGCGGCAGCCGCTTGCAATTCGTAGACCTTATCGGGTCGCTTTTCCCAACCTAAACGAAGTACGCCTTCCGCGATAGCCCCCGAACTCACTAAGATGACTTCTTTTCCCATCTTTTGCAAGTTCGCAATTTGCGTGGCCCATCGTTCAATGGCCGCCACATCGAGCCCGCGACCATCATTGGTCACCAATGCACTACCAACTTTAATCACGACGCGGGTTGCATCCTTGAGCATAGCTCTCCTCCCTTACTGCGCATTCTTTGATGTGTGTTGCTTACGGAACATGAAAAAACCGTCGCCTCCCAAGGAAACGACGGTCCACGGTTGCTTAACTGATTGTAGCGATATTTTAGGTACGCATCACAAAGTTAATCACAAAGCACGCAGCAATGATGTACATGAAGGGCGTGACGTCGCGCCAACGACCGGTCAACACATGTAAGAGCGCGTAGCTAATGAAGCCAAAACCGAACCCCGTGGCAATATTGAACGTAAACGGCATCACCACGATGGTTAAGAAGGCAGGAATGGCTACCTCTAACTTATCAAAGCGGATATTGACCACTTCTTGCATCATCAAAGCACCCACGATCACCAACACAGGGCTGGTCGCGTAGCTCGGCACGATCCCAACGAGCGGAATAAAGAAGAGCGCAAGCATAAAGCAGATGGCGGTGACCACGGCGGTTAAGCCCGTACGCCCACCCGCTGCTACGCCCGCAGCACTTTCCAAATACGACGTTGCCGTCGTCGTCCCCATCACGGCCGAGAACATGGTCCCAACGGAGTCCGTAATAAAGGCTTTGTCTAAGTTGTGGATTTCACCATCCGGACGCATAAAGCCGCACTTACGGGCCAAGCCAATCAACACGCCCATGTTGTCGAACAAGTCGACCATGGTCAAGGTAAAGATGATGCTAATGAGGCCGTGCGACAACGCGCTCTTTAAGTCCATCTGCATGAACGTCCCAGCCACGTCCGGCAAGCTCGTCGAAACCCAGCTTCCCGAAGGCAGTTGTGTCACGCCACAGGCCACGCCCAAGATCGTCGTCACGATGATCCCTAAGAGCATCGCAGCACGGAACTTCAAGATCATGAGCGTACTCGTAAAGAAGAACCCAAACATAAATAAGAGCACTTCGGGCTTGGACACGTTACCCAAGGTCACGAACGTGCTCGGATCCTTCACAACGATCCCGCCATTTTTTAACCCGATGAGGGCAATGAAGGAACCAATCCCCACCACGATCGCAAGCTTTAAGTCCATCGGCACGGAATTCACAATGTACTGGCGGATGCGAGTGACCGTTAAGAGGAAAAAGACGATACCCGAGATAAACACGGCGCCAAGGCCCGCTTGCCACGTATAGCCAGCGGGACCACAGACGTAGTACGCAAAGAACGCCGTAATACCCAGACCCGGAGCCACACCCACCGGATACTTCGCCCAGAGCCCCATTAAGAGCGTAATGGCGATCGTCACGATAATGGTGGCGCCCACCACGGCATCTTTGGGCATACCGCCATCGGCAAGCATCCCAGGGACCACGAAAATCAAATAGGCCATAGCCATGAAAGTGGTAATCCCAGCAAAGACTTCCTGGGTTACCGTGGTGTTGTGGTCTTTAAGCTTAAAGACATTCTCCAACATAGAGTTGAACATAATGGGGGAACCTTCTAAAAGTAGAGTTTGAGGTTAATAACAAAAAAAGGAAGCATCACCCGTAGATGTACTTCCTTTCAAAAATCGTTCTTATTGGACCGGATTAAAGCGCTCGTCATCCAAGAATGCCATCTCGCTACGACGATCTTCGTCAATCTTCTGCGCAAGCGCATTCACTAACGTATCGCACCCTTCACGGGTAGCCGCCGAAATCACAAAAAGCGGCGTCTCGTCATTGGCTAACTCGCGACGGTAGCGTTCAACCAGCGCTTCACGCTCGCTTTCTTCCACCAAGTCAAGCTTATTGAGTACGATCCAGCGAGGCTTCTCAGCCAAAGCGGGGTCATACTTCTCCAACTCCGTCACGAGGGCGCGTGCCTGCGCAATCGGATCCACGTCGCTGTCAAAGGGAGCCACGTCAATCACATGCAACAAAATCTTCGTACGCGACAAGTGACGCAAGAATAAGTGACCCAAACCCGCCCCTTCGGCAGCCCCTTCGATTAAGCCAGGTACGTCCGCGAGCACAAAGCTCTGTTCCGGACCGACACGCACCACCCCTAAGTGCGGGTGTAACGTGGTAAAGGGATAGTCAGCAATCTTAGGACGGGCATTCGACACCGCGGTAATAAACGTCGATTTCCCTGCGTTAGGCATCCCTAAGAGTCCCACATCCGCGAGCACCGAAAGTTCGAGCTCAAGCGAACGGTACTGACCGGGTTCTCCGGGGGTGGCCTGTTTGGGAGCACGATTAATCGAGCTCTTGAAGTGCAAATTCCCTAAGCCGCCTTTACCGCCTGCAGCGAGCAAGGCACGCGAACCGTGCTGGTTCAAGTCGGCAATGATTTCCCCTGTGTCGGCATCACGGATCAAAGTACCTACCGGCATACGTAATTCGATATCGGAACCCCCTGCCCCATAGCAGTCGGCACCACGACCATTTTCACCGTTGGGCGCAAAGAATTTACGGGTATAGCGGTAGTCCACTAACGTGTTGATGTTGCGATCGGCAATGGCCCACACGGAACCCCCACGACCACCATCTCCACCGTCCGGACCGCCTTTCGGAATGAATTTTTCACGGCGGAAGCTTGCCGCACCGTTGCCGCCCTTACCGCCCTGGACTTCAATTTTTGCTTCGTCAACAAACTTCACTTGAGTACCTTTCTTAGGGAAAATACGACTCGTTAAAAAGTCGTTCAGAGAATAACAGAGTTTGGCACTGGGTGGGGTGGGATAGACCCATTTTGTTTGTTTAATCCCCCCTTTGAATAAGCCCTGTGTGCCAGAAAGAAATTGAAAAAGCCCAGTCGGAAACTGGGCTTTCTGTTCTCATCGAGCCCCGGTTAGATGGGACCCCTCTCTGCCTAGTAATTAGGCAGCGATCGGTTCAACCTTCACATACTGACGGTTGAGCGGACCCTTCACTTCGAACTTGACAACACCGTCAACGAGAGCGAAGAGCGTGTAGTCTTTGCCCATGCCAACGTTGTCACCGGCGTGGAACTTCGTGCCACGCTGACGAACGATGATACCACCAGCGTTGATAGCAGCGTCACCAAAAACCTTCACACCAAGACGCTTGGCCTTGGAATCACGACCGTTGCGGGTAGAACCGCCACCTTTTTTGTGTGCCATTTGTGTAGTTCTCTATAAAAAGTCGGTTAAAAATTAAGCGGAGATCGTTTCGATCTTGATCTCGGTGTAGTTCTGACGATGACCGCCAGACTTCATGGAGTGCTTACGACGACGGAACTTGAAGATACGAACCTTTTCGCCACGACCGTGGGAAAGGACGGTAGCCGTCACGGTAGCACCGGCGAGCACAGGATTGCCCACCTTCAGGCCCTGTTCATCGCTGATAGCTAACACTTCGTTGAGCGTAACCGTAGCACCGACTTCAGCTTCAAGGGATTCAACCTTGAGGTATTCGCCGACAGAAACACGATACTGCTTGCCGCCGGTTTTGATAATAGCGTACATGTAAAAACCTCGCCCGTTTTGCTTTAGCGGATACCCCGCCAACAAAACCTTTTTGTAATGTGCGAGTGTGCGTTTGAGGACCCTCCTCAAATTTTAAAGACACACCTCTCGCCTGTGCGTGGAAAGGAAAGCATTATGAAGAGTTTTGCGGTACAAGTCAAGCACATAGTGCCTTTTTCTTTGCAGAAAAAGTCGTTTGCCTCGTCTCTGTCACGAGAACCCCTCAACCTCCCGTTTGAGGGGCTTCGCTTCACTGTCTGAGTTCGTTATACTTGAGGCCTAAACGAATTAGCCTTTTCGCCTCATTACGCAATAAAGGACTCTCCATGACAACAAGCGACCCCAAGCGTCTCATCCTGGCTCCGATCGAAGAGGATATGGCAGCCATGATGGCCGTGATTCGCCAAGAACTTGCGAGCGATGTACCTCGCATGAAAGAAATTAGCGAATACATCGTCAATGCCGGCGGCAAACGGATGCGCCCAGCCCTCTTGATGCTAATCGCTCGCGCGCTGGGTTACGAAGGCACCTTGCACCAGTATCTCGGGGCAACGATTGAATTGTTGCACACAGCCACCCTCATGCATGACGATGTGGTCGATGAGAGCGATATGCGTCGTGGGCGTCCTACGGCCAATCATCAGTGGGGCAATGGGGTAGCCGTGCTCGTCGGAGACTTCCTCTATACCCGTAGCTTCCAGATGATGATACGCGCGGGCAACCTTAAAGTCATGGAAGCGCTCTCGGACGCTGCCAATCGCCTGAGCGAAGGCGAAGTGATTCAGATGGTCAACGCCCACGATCCCAATGTTGACGAATCCCGCTATTTCCAAGTCATTGAACGCAAAACAGCCTGCCTCTTTGAAGCGGGTGCCAAAATGGCAGCCGCCATTGCGAACGCCTCCGACGAAGCCCGTGAGGCGGTCTGCACATATGCTCTCGCGCTCGGCAATGCGTTTCAGATTGCCGACGACATGCTCGACTACCAAGGCGTGGTGGCAGACATTGGCAAAAACCTGGGCGGCGACTTACGGGAAGGCAAAGTAACCTTACCGCTCATTTATGCCCGTCAAAAGGTTTCCGATGCAGACCGAGCGCTGATCGATGACGCGATTCGTGCCGGGGATGGGGATTTTGAAACCATTTCTCGCATGATTATCGAATCCGATGCGCTCACCCGTTGTGAGGCCCGCGCACGTCAAGAATTAGCCCGTGGAGAAAAGGCTTTATCAGTCTTACCCGCCACGCCCTATCGCGATGCGCTTATCCTGTTACTGAAGTACACCGTGGAGCGTCATAGCTAATTTTTCCGCCGTGCATCCCCTTTTTAGGGGATTGTCAACACACTTTACCTTGTGTCGGGAAAAGTATGCTATACTTTGAATCCTTCAAAAACGGGGTGTAGCTCAGCCTGGTAGAGTACTACGTTCGGGACGTAGGAGTCGGAGGTTCGAATCCTCTCACCCCGACCAGATTTTAAAAGCGAGTTGGTTCAGTCCGACTCGCTTTTTTTATTTTCCGTCAAGAGAGTTCACCATGGGGCGAATCATCGGACTCACGGGAGGCATTGCCTCCGGTAAAAGCACGGCGAGTGCCTTCTTTCGCGCAAAGGGACTGGTCGTTGTCGATGCGGATCAGATCGCACGCACCCTCACTCAAGCGCACGCTGAAGGCTCTGTTGCCGTGGCTCAGCATTTCGGCCCTTCCTACCTCGACCAAGAGGGCGCCATGGACCGTCGGGCGATGCGTGAACTGGTCTTTCAGAATCCTCAGGCACGTGAACAATTAGAGGCAATCCTGCATCCCTTGATTTTGCGTGATGCTCAGGCACAACTCACCCAAGCCCTCACACACCACCCTCTCGTGATCTTTGACTGCCCACTGCTGTGCTCACACGCCTATTTTCGTGACCTCGTCGATACCGTACTGGTCATTGACGCTTCCGATGAAACCCGTATTGCGCGTTTAGCGGAGCGCAACGGATTTTCTCGCCAGGAATCGCAACGCATTATGGCCGCACAGCTCCCTCGCACTAGCCTTTTGCGAATGGCCCATATTGTGGTGATTAATGAGGGAAAACCCCTAGATTTTGACGCATCGCTCACACAACTGTACACATCTTGGGGACTTTGAGAAAAACAATCGCTCGCCGTAAAGCGTCTCACTGTGCTATCTTTCTATTGGAACGAATCCCTATTCGTTTCACACGGCTTGCTTACTGAATTTATTCCTACAAAAACGTCGCAGAACATGGCTACGAATGACTTCCTGCTTTATGAATTTCCTTGTAATGAGAAAATTCGCACTTACCTTCGCCTAGAGTTACTCTTTAGACGCTATGACTGGTTTTGCGAGCAGGATAGCCCCATTGCGCATCAAACGGCCATATCGGCTCTCTTTGATTTGCTCGACGCAACCGCCCGTTCGGATTTACGCAATGAACTGATTCAAGAGTTAGAGCGTCAACGTCAACGCCTGAACGTCTTCCAGGGCAATCCCGATGTCAATACAGAACTCTTGAACAACACATTGGAAGAAATTCGTCAAGCCATCTCGACAGTCACCGATACGGTCGGTAAAACGGGACAAAGCATTCGCGAAAACCAGTGGCTCCAAATCATCCGCACCCGGCAGACCATTGCAGGGGGGACGTGTGAGTTTGACCTTCCCCAATTACATCAATGGCTCAATCGCCCAAGCGAAGAACGCCGTGCGGAGCTCTTAGGCTACGTACGTCCGCTCGACTCGATTCGACTCGCTTCGGCATTGTTGTTGCGTTTTTTGCGTGAAGGAACCGAGAAGTTTTCCTATACGGCCAACAAGGGGATTTTCCAATTCCCGATGACGAACCGTCAGTTGCCTGCCTTAGCTCAGATTTGGGTTCCTCGCGAACTGAATGTGATTCCCGAAGTGAGTGCGAACAAATACATGCTCTGGATTCGCTTCTCACGCCCCGATGCCGAACATAAGTTACACGCGGTTCGCAGTGAGAATATTCCCTTCCATATGGGAATCTGCACGCTACACTAACGTGCCGATGCGAACCAATAATTAAACGCGAGGGAATCATGCCCTCGCGTCGTACGTTTCGTTTAGACAAAAGAACCAAGAAATGTTAGTGAAGTGTCCTACTTGCCAAAAGCCCGTTGAATACAGCAAAGATAACCCTTGGCGCCCATTTTGTTCGGAGCGCTGTCGCCTAATCGATTTAGGCGCTTGGGCGAACGGGGACTATAAAATTGAAGGAGAGCCTGGCTCAGCCATGCGTTTAGCCCCCGAAGAACTCGATCGGCTCACAGCAGAAGCCTTGGCCAAGCGCCCGCCAACCGACTAATCCGATGTTAAGAGGCTACGCCCTACGGAGCGTAGCCTCTTTTATTTTTGGCCGTTTTATGCTTAGGTTAAGGACGCACGCCGTGTGCTCCCTTGTCCTGCCACAAGCGTAAGTCCGCCGCTGGAACCCCTTCGACGTACACGGGTAAGCGCGGTTCCCCATGAATCAACGTAGCGGCAAAATGTTCTGGTTTCACGACCACAAAGTCGTAGCCCATCGCCACCGCTTTCATCACGTCATTGGTATCTTCAGCACGTGCACCGACAAAGCGCTTGGAGCGATCACGCACCACTTGGGCATGTAAGGCATGGCGTGAGAGCGTGATACGATCCACATCGTCTTCCCACACATCGGGCAGATCCACACGATTTAAGATCGCTTCATCGACCGGTAACATCAAGCCTGGGATGCGTTCCGTTGGCATATAAAAACCAAACTTTTGCCCTTCTTTCGCCTTGCCGGAGCCCACAAAGTCACGAGAACGGCGGAAATGCAACCGCACATGCGCGTGCTCATAGCGGTGCTCCATGACAAACCATGGGTACGAATCCGCGACACGAATTTCCAGCTCTTCGCGCAATTCGCGCACGAGCGCCTGATGAACGGTTTCCCCTTCCTCGAGCTTTCCTCCCGGGAATTCCCAATACCCTGCATAGGGCTTGCCTTCGGGGCGGGATCCTAACAACACTCGGCCGTCTTCGCGGATCAACACACCAACGGCAACCTCCACAATTTTCTGCTCACTCACGGGCGTTTTCCTTTTGCGACATCAATCGGTGATCAGCTTTTGCCCAAGAGGGTACCCCCCTCAAGCGTAAGTCCGTTTCCTATTGTATCCCAGTTATTTAGCATTCGGCTGAGTGAGGGAGTTAGGGGAGACGAAAAACCAGCAACACCCGCCGGCCATCCCCCGTTGCATCAACCAACGTGCTCGCCCCTCTCCCTGTCGGAATTGCTGCCAAGCTTCGGTAACGGCTGTCCCCGACTGAATATGTCCCGACTCACGCACAACCACCCCATTGAGCATCCAGGTTAAGTCCTCCAACGTCAAGGTTGCGATCCGCGAGCGCACCAACGCACGCCGCCACTGTTCATTCGCTAAACGCTGCCCCTCGGGACTCGCGAGGGTTCTTACATCGGGTGTTCCATTCCAAGCCTTCGCTAACGCATGACTCATTGCCTCGACTTCCTCTGCATTGTGAGCGCCCAACATTTCGAAGGCAACAAAGCGTCCTCGTTGTTTTAAAAGCCCTTCAATAAGACGACGAAAGGCGTTGAGTAAAATGATCTCGAATTCCTCATCGGGAATCGCACTTCCCGCCGCCACTTGCCCGGAGCTCACTAACATCACAGTATCGGCACTGGCATCGATGCCACTCGCGCGTAGGCTATTGAACACGTCTTGGGAGAGCTGCTCGAGTAGTCGCTCGTGGAGCGCTCCTCGTAGCGCCCAGTCACACTGCAAGATGAGCGTTCGGTTATAGCCCTCTTTCCAGTTTCCCACCAAAAGTCCTGCAAGCTCAATCGCCGAATCTCCAAGGCGTAGTTTAATAAAGTGAGTACTCACTTCGCATGGCAATTCGTTTGAAGCAATACGTGGCGCGAGCCGTCCTAAGGCGCTTCGCACCCCCTGCACAACCGGGTCTACGGCCATCAAAGTTGCCTCAGGACCGTTGGCCATAAGGATGACCTGAGTCCCTGGGAGGGAGGCCGCGTGTGCCACCCGATCATGCATCCCTTGCATCATGGAGTCCGATAGAGCCCCGTTACCCGTGAGACTACTTCCTGTCGTCAATACGAGGAGTTGAGGAGCTATGGGATTGGTACGTTCATGCTCAAGCCATCGCGCTTGCCCATCCAGTAAGGCCCCTCCGTTGACACGCCAACGTGTCTTAGCACTCCGGGGAAGCGCAATCACCCCTGTACCTTCTGACCAAGCCCACGAGAGGCCAGACACTAAGGATTGGCTTTGGGGAGGGGTGCCCACATTTGTCGTTTCCATTTGAACGTCCTATGAAAAAAACTCCCGCTACCGAGACGCCTCGAACGGGAGTTTTTTGCTACTTATACGTGGCTTACGCGAGTCGACCGTGGCAGTCTTTGAAACGCTTGCCTGAGCCACAGGGGCACGGATCGTTGCGTCCCGTATGGGCAAAGACCGCAGGATCGATCTCCTCCGTAGGCGCCGGCTCGTCACTCGGCGTTTGCGGTGTTTGTGCACCCGCCTCGTTGGTTGCCTCAGGCTCATCCTCCGTGAAGCGGATCTCTACACGCATCAAATACGTCACAACGTTCTCACGCACTTGATCCAATAAGGCCTCAAACATCGCAAACGCTTCACGTTTGTATTCCTGCTTGGGCTGTTTCTGGGCATAGCCACGCAAGTAAATCCCTTGACGTAATGCATCGAGTGCCGAAATATGCTGACGCCAGAGCTGGTCCATCATGCCAATCAACACCGCACGAGCCAATTGGTTGAAGGATTCGTGACCCACCAAGTTTTCCTTACTGGTATAGATCTCGTTCACCTGATCAATCAGGGTCTTCAACAAGTCTTCGTCCGTAATGGAATCGGACTCATCGAGCATCTTCTGGAAGTCGATGGCAATACCGAATTCATTCTGTAGTTTGGTTTGCAAGCCGGGGAGATCCCACTGTTCTTCCACCGTTTCGGCGGGTACGAAACTACGGAACATATCCGTGAAGAATCCTTCGCGCAGATTCGTCACCAATTCCGAGAGATCTTGGCTTTCCAAGATTTCGTTACGCAAGCTGTAAATTTCATGACGTTGATCGTTCTGTACGTCATCGAACTCCAACAACTGCTTACGAATATCGTAGTTACGGCCTTCGACCTTACGCTGAGCCGACTCAATCATGCGGGTGAGCATCTTCGATTCGATCGCTACGCCCTCTTCGAGCTTCAAGCGATCGGCAATGGCACGCATGCGTTCGCCACCGAAAATACGCAACAATTGGTCTTCCATCGAGAGATAGAAGCACGAGCTACCCGGGTCACCCTGACGGCCGGCACGACCACGCAACTGGTTATCAATACGACGCGACTCATGGCGTTCCGAACCGATAATACGTAAGCCACCGGCAGCAATCACGATATCGTGCAATTTCTGCCACTCGGCCGTGACGGCTTCAATCTTCGCATTGCGTTCATCTTCCGAGAGTGTTTCGTCCGCACGGATGACTTCGAGCATCTTATTGAGGCCGCCCCCTAACACGATGTCGGTACCGCGACCGGCCATGTTGGTGGCAATGGTCACCATCCCAGGACGACCGGCTTCCATAATGATCAACGCTTCGCGTTCGTGCTGCTTAGCGTTGAGCACATTGTGTTCAATGCCTTCGGCCGTGAGCATTTGGCTCAAGAGTTCGGAGTTCTCAATGGAGGTGGTCCCTAAGAGCACAGGCTGTTGACGTTCATGGCAGGCCTTCACATCCGCAATGATGGCACGATACTTTTCTTCCACCGTACGGAATACTTTGTCTTGTTCGTCGATACGAATCATCTTGCGATGCGTCGGGATCACGACCGTTTCCAAGCCATAAATATCTTGGAATTCGTAGGCTTCCGTATCCGCCGTCCCCGTCATACCCGAGAGCTTTTCGTACATACGGAAGTAGTTCTGGAACGTAATCGAGGCTAAGGTCTGGTTTTCCTTCTGAATATCCACGCCTTCTTTCGCTTCAACGGCTTGGTGCAACCCGTCCGACCAACGGCGACCTGGCATCAAGCGACCCGTGAATTCGTCCACGATGATAATTTCACCGTTTTGCACCACATAGTGCTGATCGCGTTTAAAGAGCGAATGCGCACGTAAGCTCGCATTTAAGTGGTGCATCAAAATAATATTCTGCGGAGCGTAAAGCGAATCCCCTTCTTTGAGCAACCCACGTTGCTGCAAAATGGCTTCGAGGTGTTCATAGCCACGTTCGCTTAAGTACACTTGATGGGCTTTTTCATCGACCCAGTAGTCACCCTCGGCCTTTTCATCGGCTTGGCGCGTTAATTGCCCTGGGATGTCGTTAAGCACGCGGTACAAGTCCGTGTTATCGTCCGCAGCACCCGAAATAATCAACGGCGTACGGGCTTCGTCGATAAGAATCGAGTCCACTTCGTCGACGATGGCAAAATAGAGCGGGCGTTGCACACGTTCTTCAACGGACTGCACCATGTTGTCGCGCAGGTAGTCAAAACCGAATTCGTTATTAGTCCCGTAGGTAATGTCGGCAGCATAGGCTAAACGCTTGATGTCTTGCGGTTGACCCGAGAGGATCTTACCCACGCTCATTCCCAACCAGTTATAGAGGCGTCCCATCCAGTCCGCGTCACGACTGGCCAGATAGTCGTTGACGGTCACCACATGGCAGCCCTTACCCGCCAAAGCATTCAAGTACACCGCAAGCGTCGCCATCAAGGTCTTCCCTTCACCGGTACGCATTTCAGCGATCTTGCCGTCGTTGAGCACCATAGCGCCAATTAACTGGACGTCAAAGTGACGCATCCCCATCACACGCACCGACGCTTCACGGACCACCGCAAAGGCCTCCGGTAAGAGTGCCTCCAAGGTTTCCCCGTTGGCAATGCGCTGACGGAATTCGGCCGTTTTTGCCTTCAATTGCTCATCAGACAAGGCCTGCATCGCAGGCTCGAGTTTATTGATCGCATCACACTTGCGACGGTACTGTTTAATAAGGCGGTCGTTACGACTACCGAAAATTTTGGTAAGGATTTCGTCAAACATTGTTGGTTACTGGCCTAAAAACGAACCCGTGAGAATCTTTGCCACGCCGCAGACGCGGTGTCGACCCCACTTTTTCAAAACACGTCTGTGAATTATCGCATATTCACGAGGCAGATTTATAGTGCTCGCGGTCTCCCTCGCCTGCCTTTAAAATAATCAAACGACGTGGGTCCCCTCTCGTCGTTTTCTAACGCACTTATGAGGTATATGGGGTGCCAGGGACGATTTTTCAACCCGAGCCCATCGAGGAGTACAACGTGCCTAACGATCTGTTTGATGATTTCGACCCCCTTGACTTACCGCAAGACATGTCACCACGCGTTGCACGTATGGAGGCATTTCAAAAGAAACTCGACGTCGTTCCCCTGATGGAGCAACTCATGCTCGCCCGTAAGGCAGGTTTAGCCCTAAAGGCCCTTTTTGAGGAGTTCCACATTGCGATTGACATCACGGATGAAGGACACTTCCGTATTGAGGAGGGTACCTTGGTGCTTCTCGTCCCCTCGGCACTTCAAGAAGCGCGCTTACGACAACTCCAGCAGCGTATCCTAAGCCAACTGCACAAATACTCCTTACCGATTACTGATGTGAAAGTACGTCAGGTACCCGTCACCCTCACCCCGTCTGCGCCCTCGGAATTGCCACCCATTGAGCGTCCTCGCTCGGCGATTGCCTCCGCACAACTCGCCTCCATCGTGTCCGAACTCAGCGATCCGGGCCTAAAAACCAGCATTGCTCGGTTGAGCGAAGTGCTCAAACCGAGCCCTGAGACGATGGCTGAAGACTTGAGTCAGACGATTGGTGAGCTCACGAACAAAAATGTGCAAAAGCAACTCGAGCTCAAAACCGCCATCGAACAACTCGATGACGAACTGGGGCGTAACCTGAGTCCCGAGGAGTTTGATCGCCTGGAAGCCAGTAGCTCCGGGGGACATATTCCGGATTGGATTCCCGGAGCTCGCGCCAAAGTCCTGGAAAAAATGGCACGACGTGCACTCTTGGCAGAGGATCTGGCCCAATACGAGGCAACATTGGGGCAACTCCAAAACGCGATCGCCCAAGTCGAAGAACACCCCGAACAGTCGGCCAACTATCTCGTCGAAACGGTCTTCCCAGTAAAAGAGAAGGAACCGGAACGGGCCGCTGTGTCTACGCCGCCCACGAGTTTACGCGCACACTTAGCACTTGAGGCCTTGTTATCACGCACTCAGAACCGTGCGCTACGCCACTCCTTGGAGACACTGAGTCAAACCCTGGCACCCCAAGACGAAACTCAGGCATTGCGTCAGTTGATTACCGAGGAATTAGAGGAGTTGAATCGCACGTTGGTTGCGCTCCCGACGCATGAACCTCGTGCCCTATCACAGATACAAACGATCTCAGCCCGCATCAGCGAACTAAGCGATGCGCTCTGGCATTTAGAGGACACCGACAATGTGCACTCCTTAGCGTTGAAGCTCTACGCTCCCCCCAACTTGGATGAGGATGAGCCCGAAGCGGAGCCACCGCCGGAGACTCCCAAGCGCCCCTTACCCCCTTCAGTAGTGCGCTGGCAACAGCACATCGCCCAAACGCGCCCCCATGACAGAAGCCCGTCCGAGAAACCGTCGTCGTTAGCGACGTCACCGGAACACGAGCCGTCTGAGGATAGTCAACCGACTCCATCCACGGTGACCTCATTGCGTGGCCACTTGGCTCTGGAAGCGCTGATCGACAAAACCTATGATACGTCGCTACGGCGCTCCTTAATCACGCTCAGTAAAACCTTGGCGCCTGCGAATATGAAGGAGGCCCTAGTGACGTTGATTCAAGCCGAGCTCCATCAGGCGCAAAGTGACGGGGTGTCCCCCACGGCGCAGGCGTTTCCTCCTCCCACCCCAGAGCGACTCACGCAGCTCGTGGAGGCACTCGAAGCGTTGGCCAGTGAATCGTGTGATGCACGCACCCTCGCCTTACGTCTCTATGCCCCACCCGAATTAGAGGAGCCAGCGACGGACACCTCGACAGCAAAGACCTCAGAGACGCCCCCTCTCGAGCCCTAAAACGTCAATGAAAAAGGCCGTAGACTGCCATCAAGCACCTACGGCCTTGTTCCCTTTGGATGGTGGCGCTTAGGCGCGCACGTCCACACGACGATCTAAGTCTCCGTCGCTCGACTCTTGCCAGAAATCAATCGGGCAGTCTTGTTCGTGTTCGAACGTGACCCATTCCCAGGAATCGGGGGCATCCAATAACGCACGTAAAAGCTGATTATTGAGTCCGTGGCCCGACTTATGCGCGCGGTAGTACGTCAAGAGGGGATGACCTAACACATACAGGTCTCCCATCGCATCGAGCATCTTGTGCTTCACAAACTCGTCATCAGAACGTAACCCTTCGGGATTCAGAATACGGAACTCATCCATCACAATCGCGTTCCCTAACGAGCCCCCTTGGGCTAATCCAATACGGCGAAGCATCTCTACATCCTGCACAAAACCAAACGTGCGCGAGCGCGAAATGGCTTGCTCATAGGAGGTTTTGGAGAAATCGACATCCGCCATCTGCACCGTCTGGTCGATAGCAGGGTGACCGAAGGCAATCGAAAAACTTAAGCGAAAACCGTTCCAAGGCTCCAATCGCGCCCATTTGTCACCTTCATGCACTTCAACGGGTTTTAACACGCGCACAAAACGCTTAGGGGCGTCCTGCTCCACAATCCCCGCGGTACGTAAGAGAAAGACAAAGCTCGCGCCAGAGCCATCCATAATGGGGATTTCGGAGGCATCCACTTCCACATACAGATTATCAATGCCCAAACCATTCAAGGCACTCATCAAATGCTCAATGGTCGAGACGTGCACATTGCCAATATTGACCGTGGTCGCCATCCGGGTATCGTTGACATTGAGGGGATAGGCTGGGATGTCCACCGGAGGATTAAGGTCCACGCGACGATAAATGATCCCCGTATCGACGGGCGCAGGGCGTAGGGTTAAGCGGACCTTGCGCCCACTGTGTAGACCAATCCCCGTTGCCTGCACGCTTTCTTTAAGAGTTCGCTGTTTAAACATAGTGCCCTAAGTCCTTGAAAAATGGAAATGCCGCCCCGAACGATATCACGAGCGGCATTCCAACATAATGTGTTCGGAGATAACGGTTTCAGACGAACGCGTTACTTACGCAAATACGCCGGGATAGAGAAACTCGGCACGCCGTCATCTTTGGGCTCTTCAACGCTCGGCGCACTGGGCTGAGACGCGGCAGGTGCTTCCGCTTCAGGGGTAGCCGCAGCCGGCGTTTCCACACTCGGAGCCGGAGCAGGTTGCGCAAACGTCGTGCCCGACCCACCCAAATAACTCGGGATACGGATAGTGGGCGTGTCGCCACTCTGCTCTTCCGCATCGGCATTGAGTAAGAACTGCGCATTCGTGCGACCCGGACGGGTTTCGGTCGGATCCAACGGATGATCTAACCCAGTGGCTACCAACGTGACGCGCACATCGTCGCCCATTTCTTCGTCGATCGCCATACCGAAAATAACGGTGGCCGAACGGTGTACAAACGTGTTCAACGTGGACATTGCTTCACGCACTTCGTCCAAGGTCATGGATTCGCCACCGCGGAAGTATACGAGCAACCCACGCGCCCCTTGCAAGTTGGAGCCTTCCAACAACGGCGACGTGATAGCACGTTCGGCAGCCACACGCGTACGATCGGGACCCGAGGCCGTGGCCAAACCGATGATGGCTGTACCACGTTCACTCATCACCGTACGAACGTCTTCGAAGTCAACGTTAATCACACCATGTAAGTGGATGAATTCCGCAATACCCACACAGGCCTTGTAGAGCACTTCGTTGGACATCGCAAAGCATTCCTTCATCGTGGCACCCTTCGGGCATTCGCTTTCGAGCTTTTCATTCAAAATCACGATGATGGAGTCAACATGCTGCTTGAGGTTTTCAATCCCCTGCTCTGCCACACGCATACGGCGAGACCCTTCAAAGCTAAAGGGTTTCGTGACCACACCAACCGTTAAAATGCCTAATTCCTTAGCCACTTCCGCGATCACCGGTGCAGCACCCGTACCAGTGCCACCGCCCATACCTGCCGTAATAAAGAGCAAATTCGCACCGCGAATCGCTTCCGCAATCTGTTCACGTTTTTCGTTCGCGGCCGCAGCACCGACTTCGGGCTTTGCCCCCGCACCCAAGCCCGTTGAACCGAGCTGAATATTCACATGAGCGTGCGAGCGTTGCAAAGCCTGATGATCAGTATTCGCAGCGATAAACTCAATACCCTCAGCGCCATTGGCAATCATGTGTTCAACGGCATTACCGCCGCCGCCACCAACACCGATCACTTTAATCACGGTAGTGAGGGGATCAATTTCTTGCAGGATTTCATAAGGCATGGTTGACCTCTCAGTATTTAATCTTTCAATTATTGCCCAGATTTGGGCACATAGGTGTAATGAGCGCCCCGTCTAAGCGAAAAAAATTTTAGTAATCACCTGTAAACAGGGTTTTGATCCATCCAAAACGATTGGAGAGTCGTTTGGGGCGATAACGGTGCTCGTCGCCACGAGCCAATTGTGCGCCAGCCGATGAAATCAACCCCATCACAACACTCGCTTCCGGCATCGTAATTAACCCAGGTTGTCCTTGAACATATTGCGGACGTCCTACACGGACAGGCACAAGGAACACCTCGGCCGCCACTTCATCAATGCCCGGTAGATTTGCACCGCCCCCAGTAAGCACCACACTGTGTACATTGCTGAGCATCCCCGCTTCCTCAAGTACACGCTTATAAAGGGTGAAAAACTCTTTGGCACGACCATAGAGGGTTTTGACGAGCAATTCGCGAGAGTAGAGCCTCGGAATTTTACTCTCTTGTTGACGCGGCTGCACCGTTTCACCGCGTTGAATCCGATGTTGATAGCAGTGTCCCGACATAACTTTCATGTCTTCGGCCGCTTCCATGGTCAAGCCAAAGATGATGGCAATGTCACGGGTGAAAAATTCGCTCCCATAAGGACGCACATCCGTAAAGCAAATTTTGGACTCATGGAAAAAGGCGATCGACGTGGTTTGAGCTCCTAAGTCAAACACGACCGTACCCACATATTTTTCCGTTTCTGACAAAACGGCCTGCGACGCAGCCCACGGATGCGGTTCATAGCTCGAGAGTTCCAACCCCGATCGTTGCAAACAGCGGCGCATATTTTCCGCATTCGATAAGGACCCAAACACCGCATGGTAGAGGGCCTCAATACGGTCCCCGCAAAATCCAATCGGCGGTTTATCCGTCAAGGCTTCCCCACAACGATACCCTTGCGGGATCATCTTGATCATCTGACGGTCCTTACGTACGCTATTCTCACGTGCGTTGGCTTCGGCAATTTCCACGTCATGCTGCGTGACTTCTCGACCACGCACCACCGCCGTCCCAATACAATCCTCGCTCGTGAGTGTGCGTCCCCCGATGGCTGCGCACACTTCGGAAATGGGTACTTGGGCGGTGTATTGGGCTTCTTTGACCGCATCACGAATCGACGTTACCACGCCCTCAATATCGGCCACGATCCCTTGATGAATGCCATGCGAGGCTACGGAACCATAGCCTTCCACACGGTAAAAACCGGGCTCTTCTGCGGGACGAGCGACCACGCACAACACCTTGGTGCTGCCTACGTCCAGTCCGACAAGCATATCTGATGGGTTATCCATAAATCGTCACTTCTTCGTTGCGTTACACCTTAACGGGTAGGGAGCGACCCCGTCTGGCGTACCTACTTTAACATTTTCGCCACCCAACCACCGAAAGGGGTTACGGTTTCTGTGTGTCCTTTGCGTCTTTATCTTGCGCTAAATCGTTATCTTCGTCCACATCCTCAGGCGGTTTAGCTAAGTACTCTTCGCTCGGAGGCGAGGCAGAGAAGGCCCGGTTATAGCGGGCATCAATGGAGCTCGGCGGCCCTTGCAATACTTCTCGCATGCGCGGGTATGCAGCAACCACGTTCACCAACTTGTCCATCACGCCTTCGGAACCCGCCTTGTCTTGGCCTAAGTCGATTCGTGTAGGGGGAATGTCTTTGCTGGTGACCGTTAAACTCCAACTACCTCGATCGCTGCAGTACACATCGGTCACGATCACCCCTAACGGACGCACCGCCAGCGAAAATTCACGATAGTAATTGGCAATTTGTTTAATCTGTCCTGGGGTTCCGTAAAAGTTCGGCAGTGGCACCTCACCGCCTTCCTGCTCTTCGGGGTTCCCCACAAAGAGTTCGGATTGATCATCCACTAATCGCCCATCTTCGTAAACCGCCACGGCACGACGCGTGGTAAACGTCACGACCAATTCATTCGGCCACACACGACGCACATTGGCGTTTTTGACCCAAGGCACTTTCACGACCGCATCACGGATGCGTTCCATATCCACCGTGAAAAAGTTACCATCGATCACTTTGGTGAGCTCATCCTTGAGTCGCGCCGGAGAGACCTTGGTGGTATCTCCAACCACGACCAACTTGGTGAGGTGGAAATACGGAAGCGTTAACGCGTAGCGCACGCCAAAGAACGCCCCTACACAGAGTCCCACGACAATAATCGTCAAAAAGAACCCTTTAAAAAAGGAGCGGATTCCCTCGAGCTTCATCTCACGTTCGATGGCTTGTCGACGTTCCAGCTCGAGTGCATCCAGATCATCCATCGCCATGGGCGGGGTCTCGTTTCCGAGACTTCCCAGGGTGGGCTCGATCGATTGCGAGTCTTTTGGCATAGCGCGATTAATCCACTTAGTCCGTTGCCGCTAACTTCAAAACGGTTTCACAAAGCGTGGCATAGTCCATACCCACTGCTCGTGCTGCCATCGGCACTAATGAGTGAGGCGTCATCCCCGGCGACATGTTGATCTCTAAGAGCGCAAAGCTCCCATCGGGACGTTGCATGGCGTCCACACGAGCCCAGCCACGAGCACCGAGCGCAGCAAAGGCCTGTTCGCATAACTGGCGCAATGTTTGACTTTCCTCGTCCGAAATCGGGGCGGGGCAGGTATAGCGCACCGCGTCCCCAAAGTATTTATTCTGGAAGTCATAGTCACCGTCCGGCGCCACAATTTCAATCACTGGCAACGCTTTCCCATCGAGTAAGGCAATGGTGAACTCACGGCCACGGATGTACTCTTCAATCAAAACGTCCGTATCGTGCGTTCCCGCTTGATTGATTGCTTGGCGCAACGCTTCCAAGGTCGGCGTCTTGAGTTTCGTCACCCCGATCGAGGAACCATCATGGGAGGGTTTAACCACTAACCCCGTTGCCCCCAGTTCCTTCATCACGGTCTGGAGGGTGTCATCGGTGACACTGGCATCCACCCGCACACCACGCGGGCTCGGAATGCCACGATCGTGCCACACGCGCTTGGTGAGTTCCTTATCCATGGCGACCGCACAGGCCTTTACCCCTGGGCCCGTATAAGGAATCCCCAAAAGGTTCAACACCCCTTGAACGGATCCGTCTTCACCGCCCCGGCCATGCAAGGCAATGAACGCACGGTCAAAGTGCCCGGTTTCCAATTCACTTAAGGACTGCAATTTCGGATCAAACACCGTTACGTTGTAACCGCGCGAGAGCAAGGCCTCTTTGACGCCCGATCCCGACATCAACGACACATCGCGCTCTGAGGAGGTCCCGCCCATCAACAGCACAATCTTCTGGTTTTTTAACGCTTCCATTTTTTCTTTATTCCTTCGTTTGTCCCCGAACGCCCACTGCGGACGTTCTCGACCCTGTTGCTTACGGCATCACGAGCGTTGTCACCGCTCGACCAATGCTCCCTGCTCCCATCGTGACCACAATGTCGCCATCCTGAGCCACTGTCATCACGGTGCGTTTTAAATCCTCAAGCGCGATCACCTCAGGGCGCTTGGCCCCCATCGCCGCAATCGCATCGGCCAAATGGGCGCTATCGGCCCCTTCAATCGGCGCTTCGCCCGCGGAATACACCTCAAGCAAGACGACTTGATCGATCGGCGCGAGCACGCGCACGAATTCGTCAAAACAATCACGGGTTCGTGTAAAGCGATGGGGCTGAAAGACCACCAACACACGACGCTCTGGCCAAGCCCCACGAATCGCCGCCAGCGTTGCTGCCATTTCATGGGGGTGATGTCCATAGTCATCAATTAACTCGAAGTGACCGCGGATGCTCCCGTCTTCATTACGCAGGGCAACTTCTCCGAATCGCGCAAAGCGACGACCCACCCCACGGAATTCCAACAAGCCCTTGACAATGGCTTCATCCGAAACCCCCACAATCGTGGCAATGGCAATGGCTGCGAGGGCATTGCGGACATTGTGTAGCCCAGGCAAATTCAACACCACGGGTAAAGGTGAGTGATCGGGGCGAAGCACCGTAAACGCCATCTGTGTGCCTTGAGCACGCACGTCGATGGCGCGCACCTGGGCCTCAGGACTCAGACCGTAACCCACAATACGTTTGGTGACACGGTCCGTAATCGATCGGACGTTCTCATCGTCCATACACAACACAGCGACGCCATAAAACGGCAAGCGCTCTAAGAAGTCCACAAAGGCCGTTTTCAGTGTTTCAAAGTTATGCCCGTAGGTATCCATGTGATCTTCGTCGATATTGGTCACTGCCGAAATCACAGGCGTCAAATTCAAGAAGGAGGCATCCGACTCGTCGGCTTCCGCCACCAAAAATTCGCCCGTACCTAAACGTGCATTGGCCCCCGCACTGTTGAGTTTGCCGCCGATCACAAACGTCGGATCCAAGCCACCCGCCGCCAACAACGAGGTCGTCAACGAGGTTGTAGTCGTTTTCCCGTGTGCCCCGGCAATGGCAATCCCACGACGTAAACGCATCAATTCGGCCAACATCACGGCGCGTGGAACGACGGGAATACCAATGTCTTTGGCGGCCACCACTTCGGGGTTATCCGCTTTGACAGCCGAGGAAATCACAACCACATCCGCCCCGCGAATATGCTTTTTATCGTGACCACAGAAAATGCGAGCACCGAGCGTCTGTAAGCGCTCCGTAACGGGCGTCGCCGCCAAATCGGACCCACTCACAACGTAGCCTAAATTGAGCAACACTTCTGCAATGCCACTCATCCCAGCGCCACCAATCCCGATAAAATGCAAATGCTTGACTAAAAACATATTCGTCCTTTATGCGTTCACGCCTAGGGTGACGCTTAGAGAAATTCACTTTCGTTCGGTTTACGTTGCTCAACAACCGCTTCAATCAAATCGGCCACATTGCGGGTCGCGTACTTTTTACCCAGCGTATGCGCTTTTTCCCCGAGCGCGATTAAGCGCTCCCGGGTCAGGTCCATCAAGAGGGCCTTGACGCGTTCGGGACTCACATCGGGCTGCTCCAACAAAATCGCGGCCTCTTGGCCCGCCATATAACGGGCATTACCGAGCTGATGCGTGGTCGTTTTAGCGACGAACGGAACTAAAATTGCAGGAACGCCTGCGGCACAAATTTCCGAGACGCTCGTAGCACCCGAGCGACACATCACTAAATCACACTCGGCGTACTCTTTGGCCATATCGTCAATAAAGGGGCGAACATCGGCCTTCACACCACAACGTTCATAGGCTTGACGCACCGCTTCATCTCGGTCACGCCCCGTTTGATGCACCACCAAGGGGCGCTCTTGCTCGGGGATCAATGCCAAGGCTTCGGGGAGGACTTCGTTGAGCACTTTTGCCCCCAAACTTCCCCCAAAGACGAAGAGCTTCAATGGCCCGGTGCGTCCCGATAAGCGACGGCGCACATCTGTGAGCGCCATAATGTCGGCACGGACGGGGTTTCCCGTAATATAGCCCTTTCCTTTGGATTGGCTACGTGCACCGCCCGCAAAACCACAGGCAATCGCATCCACATAGGGACGGACGATGTCGGTTGACATCAATAGGTCTGCGTCGCAATTCATCAAAATAATGGGAATATGGCAATTGCGCGCTGCCAAAGCCACGGGCACGGCAATATAGCCCCCCGTTGAAAACACCGCTTTGGGTTGAATTTGTTTGAGTAAGCGACGCGCTTTAAAAAACGCAGCCACCATCTTGAGGGTATTTTTGGCCGACCCCCAGAGTCCTTTGCCACGGATCCCTTGAAAATCCACAGCATGAAACGGAATCGTGTCTTTCTGCACTAACGCGCCTTCCATTCCCGTGGTCGTCCCAATCCACTCGACACTCCAGCCACGGGCTCGTACTTCGCGAGCCACTGCCAGTCCGGGCATCACGTGCCCCCCTGTCCCTGCCGCAGTGATCACAATGGTTTTCATCTCCTCACTCATACCTGTCCCCCGAGCATTAAAATTTTATTTTCCTTATCAACACGCAACAGTAAGCCCACCGCCACGAGACCGGAGAGCAGTGCACTGCCCCCGAAACTTAAAAAGGGCATCGTTAAGCCTTTGGTCGGCAAGAGTCCACTCGCCACGCCCAAATTAATGAAAATTTGCACGCCAAACCAGACACCAATCCCCTGCGCTAACATTCCCGCAAAGAAGCGTTCCATTTTAACGGCGACGCGCCCAATTTCAAAGGCATTTCGGATGAGCCAATAATCCAAAAAGAGCACCAACAGAACCCCGACAAACCCTAACTCTTCCGCGACCACCGCCATAATAAAGTCGGTATGCGCTTCCGGTAAGTAGTAAAGTTTTTCGACCGATCCCCCTAAGCCCACACCAAACAATTCCCCACGTCCAAAGGCAATGAGGGAGTGTGAGAGCTGGTATGCCTTATCAAGCACGTATTCGGGGTCCCACGGATTGAGATACGCCAAAAATCGTCCCACACGCCACGGTGTGTCATAAATCATCCAGCTGACAAAGCAAATCACGACGATCAAGACGAAGAAGAAAATGTTGAGGGAGAGTCCACCTAAGAAGAGTAGCCCGAGCAATTCGGCCACAATCACGACCAAGGCCCCCAAGTCTGGCTGCTTCACAATTAACCCAGCAAGGAGCACCATGAGCATCGCCATGGGCAAAAAACCACGTTGGAAAGAGTGCATGTAGTCTTGCCGCGACACGATATACCATGCCGCCATAAACAAGGCCGCGACCTTCATGACCTCTGTCACTTGCAGGTTCATCACCCCGAGGTTAATCCAACGCCGTGAACCATTCACCACACGACCGATCCCGGGAATCAGCACCAACCCGAGCAGTACGAGGGCCCCTAAAAAGATCCACGGAGCAAGCTTAAACCAGATCCGCATGGGAATCTGGTAGACCATAACGGCCGCCAAGGTCCCAATCGCAATACTTTGCAAGTGTTTGATTAAAAAGTACGTACTGTCCACCCCGTAACGGGCATTGTCTGCGAACATCGTCGTAGCAGAAAATACCATGACCGTACCAATGCCCAACAGGGAGAAGATGCACAGCATCACCTCCCAATTCAACCCCGTCGGAGTGGCTTGTCGAACAAACGGCTCTGCAACCGCTTTCGGCGTGGTCGTACGTTTAAAGAACACTTTGCTTTTCCTCGTTGGCCAAATGCTGAGCCCAAGCGATAAACTTCGCGCTACGTTCAGCATAATCTTTAAACATATCCCAGGACGCACAAGCGGGTGAAAGGAGAATCACGTCGCCTGGTTGACGGCCTTGCCACAACCACGTCACCGCCTCTTCCAAGGTTCCAAAGCGCTCCATGTCTAACGTCGTTGTGCTTAAGGCTTCATAAATCTTCGGAGCATCGCGCCCAATGAGGGCCACCCGCCCCGCGGCCTCTGCCAATACAGGGGCCAACGGGTGAAAGTCTTGCCCTTTCCCGTCACCACCGAGCACAATCATCACACGGCGCTTTTGTAAGCGGAACCCTTCGACGGCAGCGAGCACCGCGCCCACATTCGTTCCCTTAGAGTCGTCCACCACAATCACGTCTTCGCCGGTGCGTAACACCTCCTCGACACGGTGCTTTTCCCCGCCGTACGTCTTAAGCACCTCGATCGCCGGCAACACCGACAACCCCGTTGCTTCGATCATCAGCAAAGCTGCCATCGCGTTCGTGGTGTTATGGCGCCCCAAAAGACGAATTTCATCTTCGCGAATCACATCGACTAAGCCGGAGGCTGAGCGCTTCACCACGGTGACAACGCCAGCCTCTTCGCGTAACCCGATATCCCCAAGTTGCGAGGGCTCATCAATACCAAACGTGAATTGCTGGCCAGGATTCATCGGCGTGGGGGCACTCCAGCGCAACGTGGCCTCATCAGCGCGATTGGCAATACGTACCGTCCCAGCCGTGAAAATGCGTGCTTTGGCTTCCCCATAGGCATGCATGCTACCGTGCCAGTCAAGGTGATCTTCAGTAAGGTTCAAAAAGGCCGCGGCATGACAATGCAAACTAAACGTCGTTTCTAATTGGAAACTGCTGAGTTCCAACACCCATGCTTCGGGCAACGTATTATTTTTTTCCGCGACCAAGAGTTCATGCACAGCGTTGGGGCCAATATTGCCCGCCGTAATCACCGTCTTTCCGCAGGCTTGGACCATCTTGGATGTGAGCACCGTTGTGGTCGTTTTCCCATTGGTACCGGTGATCCCAAACACTAAGGGGTCATAGCCCTTGTCCGCCTTTAACCGGGCCAATTCGCGCGCAAAAAGCTCAATCTCCCCCACCACTTCAATCGCTTGGCGTCGCGCGGCCTCCACCAACGGAGCCGCCACGCCAAAGCGAGGCGAAATGCCTGGACTCATCACCACTAAGGACACCCCTTCGAGAAGCGACAACGCGAGCGAGCCTGTCGACACCTCGACCCCTAAACGGTCAAACGTCTCGCGATTGGGTGGCGCCTGTCGGGTATCTGCCACACGAACGCACCAACCGCGTTCGAGCAAATACTCGACACTGGCGAGCCCAGAGGCTCCCATACCAATTACGAGCGCTTTGGCTTGCCCTTGTGTGACTGTCATCACCATGATTTGTTCCTACCTTAGCGAATCTTGAGTGTGCTCAAGCCGATTAAAACCAAAATAATTGTGATAATCCAGAAACGTGTAACGACTTGCGTTTCTTTCCAACCTTTCAATTCAAAGTGATGGTGAATCGGCGCCATTAAGAACACGCGCTTACCCCCAGACAAGCGGAAGTAAACCGTCTGAATCATAACGGAGAGGGTTTCCACCACGAAAATACCGCCCATCACAGCTAAAACCAACTCTTGACGGGTGATCACAGCCACGGTCCCCAAGCATCCGCCTAAAGCCAACGCCCCGACGTCTCCCATAAAGACCTGTGCCGGATGAGCATTAAACCATAAGAAGGCTAAGCCTGCCCCAAACAAGGCCCCCGTGATCACGACCAATTCGCCAGCGCCTGGGATATAGGGAAAGAGCAAGTAATTGGCGAAATCCGGACGCCCCACCACATACGCAAAGATCCCCAACGCAGCCCCGACCATGACGCTTGGTAAAATCGCCAACCCGTCGAGCCCGTCCGTGAGATTCACGGCATTGGAACTCCCAACGATCACCACATAAGTAAAGATGACAAAACCGATCAAGCCAAAGGGCAGTGCCACATCTTTGAAAAAGGGAATTAAGAGGTGAATGTTTTTGGAAACATCCAAGGGAAAGCCAGCGGACCACCAGTTCGCCAAGGTGTCGGCCAACGTACCGTTGGCGGGCACCGAGAGGGCAAACCCCAAATAAAGCGCAGCCAATAGTCCAATGACCGATTGCCAGCCAAACTTTTCGCGGGCGCTCATCCCTTTGGGGTTGTGATACACCACCTTACGATAATCGTCGATCCAACCCACTGCCCCATAACCCAACGTCACAAAGAGTACGACCCAAATAAATCGGTTACTCAAGTCCGCCCACAACAGCGTAGAGAGCGTGATCGAAAATAAAATCAACGCTCCCCCCATGGTCGGGGTGCCGTCTTTCACTAAATGCGTTTTCGGACCGCACTCACGCACAGCCTGTCCATAGTGCATCGCACGGAGCTCTCGGATCATCCAAGGTCCCAATACAAAGCCGATGGTTAACGACGTCAACGCCGCTAACACCGCACGTAATGTGAGGTAATTAAACACATTGAACCCGGAATAGGATTCCGATAAAAAACGAAATAGACTCAAAAGCATGTTGTTCTCGTTTATCCGTCCTCAGAGGAGACGGTTGGTATTATTCTTTTTGTGTGAGTTGCGCCACCAGACGCTCTAACCCCATAAAATGACTCGCCTTGATCGTGACGACCCCGTGAGCGTCCTTGAGCAGTTCATACGCCTGCTCGCGACTCACGCTCACTGCCCCCTCACCAAAGGCGCAAGCCGCCTCAGCGCTCAAGGGACCAATAGCAATCAGTTGATCAATGCCGAGCGATTTGGCATACGCACCCACTTCGTGGTGAACGGCCTGAGCGTTTTCGCCCACTTCCCCCATGTCACCCAAAACAAAAATCTTGGGGCTCACGGGTTCCTGGGCCAATACGCGCATCGCCGCTCGCACACTGTCGGGGTTGGCATTGTACGACTCGTCGATGATGTTCAGGTTGCCCGACGCACTTTTTTCTCGCGTGCCACGTCCTTTGATCGGCTGAAACGCTTCGAGACCCGCAATAATGGCCGCTAAGGGCACGCCCATTTCTCGTGCGGCGGCAAAAACGCCCAGCGCATTGTGTGCGTTATGCTCCCCCGCAATTTGAAGGCCAATCGCCACAAGGCCTTCCGCGTAATGCACCAGCAACCCTTCGGGGGTGAGTTCCCCCCATACATCGGGTTGCCTCTCGGCCTTGTCATGACTTAAGCCATAGGTCACAAAACGTACACCACGCGCAACCGCCAAATCGTGCCAAACGCCGAATTCAGGATCCGTGGCGGGTAGTACCGCGACGCCCTCGTCCATGAGACCCACTATGGCTAACCCATTTTCACGGGCACTTTCGCGGACGCCATCTAAAAATTCTTGGTGCTCACGCTGCGCATTGGTGACGAGCGTCAGCGTAGGACGAATGAAGGCTGCCAAACGCGCCATTTCGCCCCGATGATTAATGCCGGCCTCCACGACCCCCATCTCAATCCCATCGTGCAATCCTAAGAGGGTACGCGGTACGCCCACTTCGTTATTGAAGTTCCCTTGCGTCGAGAGCGCGCGATCACCACAGTGCGCGGCTAATACACGGGCGAGCATTTGCGTCGTGGTCGTTTTCCCGTTGCTCCCGACGACCATCGCGAGGGGCAACGTAAAGGCTAAGCGATGGGCACGCGCGATTAAGCCATACGCGAGCAACGTGTCGCTCACCAAGAGCATGGTGGCGCTCGTTTCCACGGGGCGACTCACCACAACGGCCGTTGCCCCCTTTTCGACTGCCATGGCCACAAAATCATGCCCATCAAACTTTTCACCCACGAGTGCCACATACACATCGCCCGGTTTGACCTGCCGAGAGTCGGTGGTAATACCCGTGGCAACTGCATACGCATCGCCTTGCGTATCGATAAGCAGGGGACCTAAAGCTTCACTCAGCCATTGAACGGGAAATTCCATCATGCTTCTCCCTGACTCAAGTCGCGAATACGGCGTTCGTTAAAGGCTTCTTTAATGACTTCCTGGTCACTAAAGTAATGGTGCACGCCCTTGATAATCTGGTAGGTCTCGTGCCCTTTACCGGCCACCAGCACCACGTCTTCGGGTTGCGCTTGCATAATGGCGTAGCGAATCGCTTCACGGCGATCTGCACGCACGGTCACGTTCGCTAACCCCGCGACGATCTCAGCAATAATGGCATCGGGATCTTCACTACGGGGATTGTCGCTCGTGACCACCGCGTGATCGGCTAAGTCGTACGCAATTTTTCCCATGATGGGACGTTTGGTGCGGTCACGATCTCCCCCACACCCAAAGACCACCCACAGGTGACCGGAGCGCGCTTGAGCCACAGGGCGCAGACTCTGAATGGCTTTTTCTAAGGCATCCGGGGTATGACTATAGTCCACCACGCCAAGCGGAGCACGTTCACTCTTTAAGAGTTCCATTCGTCCCGGCGGGCTTGGGAGGGTGCCCAACTGAGCGAGCACATCCTCGCGGGGATAGCCCAAGGCGAGCACGCTCGCCACCGCTTGAAGCGTATTGGAGACGTTGAAAATGCCCACCTGAGCGATATGAACCGATTCCGAGACCCCGTCGACCGTCAGGGTAAATTGAGTCCCTTCCCCCGTGAGCACCACGTCGCTTGCCAAAATGGTGTGCGCAGCGCCATCGAGTCGTGCACCGGTTTGACTGGTCGAGTACACCATGACACCGTGATCGGCCGCCACACGTGCCATCTGAACACTGGCGGGATCATCGGCATTAATCACGGCTGCTTTAAGACGAGGCCAAGCAAAGAGCTTCGCTTTAGCGTCGCTATAGGCTTGCATCGTCTTGTGGTAATCCAAATGATCCAACGTCAGATTGGTAAAGACCCCAACCACAAAGTCCGAACCCGTGAGGCGACCTTGGTCCAGTCCCACCGAGCTTGCTTCAATCGCAAACGCCTTGGCGCCCGCCTCTTGAACCTGTTGGTAAAGCCCCTGTAAGCTCACCGCATCCGGCGTGGTCAACTCAGGGCTCTCGAACGTTCGCGCCCCTAATTTGGCCCCCACTGTGCCTAACACGGCACAGGGTTCACCTAGTCGTGTCAGCAATTCTGCAATCCAATGTGTCGTGGTTGTTTTGCCATTCGTTCCCGTTACAGCCACCCCGCGCATTTGGCGCGTGGGATGTTGATAAAACGCCGCTGCAATGCTCCCCAACTGCTCGGTTAAACCCGTCACACTCACACTCGGTACCCCAGCGGCCGGCAACGGGGCAGTCGGCGTTTCGAGCAAAATGGCCGCAGCCCCTCTTGCCACTGCCACAGGAATAAAGGTGCGTCCATCGACCCGTGCCCCTGGCACGGCCACAAACACATCACCGGGAGACACCTCACGGCTATCGAGTCGTAACCGACTTCCCTCACGTGCATAGCCCTTGAGGGTAGCCACAATCTCAGCAATCTTCTCTTCAGACATCTTGGATTACCTTATGGTTTCGCTGACTTATCGTCTTTATCTTTATTGATGAGTGACTCTTTATCGTCCGGACTCACCAACAGGGTACGTAATGCCCCTTCTGCAATTTCATTAAATACCGGGGCCGCCACACGACCACCGAAACGTCCAATCTTGGGCTCATCCACCATCACCGCGATGATGAAGCGAGGATTCGTTGCCGGCACAATCCCCACGAAGTCCGCCACCACGTCTCGCGTGTAGACCCCGTTTTTGGGTTTCATCGCCGTCCCCGTTTTCCCGGCCACCGTATAGCCAGGCACTTTCACGTTACTCGCGGTCCCACCACGTCGCACGGTATCCATCATCATGGCGCGCATTTCACGAGCTGTTTCGGGTTTATACACCTGCGTCCCTTTGATCACTTCCCCTGGGTGGCGTTTAAAGAGCGTCAGATCAATGACATCCCCATTTCGCGCAATCGCGGTATAGGCGCGGACCAGCTGCATCAGAGAGACCGAGACCCCATGACCGTACGAAATGGTCGCGTGCTCCACGGGGCGCCAGGTTTTACCTGGACGCAAGCGCCCCGAGGTTGCCCCGGGGAAGCCAATATTAGGAGCTCGGCCAAACCCCAATTCACTGTACATGTCGTAGAGCGTATTGGAATTAATTTCCAAAGCAATCTTCACCGTACCAATGTTGGAGGATTTCGCCACGACTTCGGCCACGGTCAAAAGCCCGTAATTGTGCGTGTCGCCAATCGTACGGTCCCCAATCGTGAGTTTGCCTGGCGCCGTTTGAATGGTCGTCATCGGTTGCACAATCCCCATGTCGATCGCTTTAGCAATCGCAAAGGGTTTCATGGTTGAGCCTGGTTCAAACTGGTCGGTGAGCACGCGATTACGCATACGCTCAAAAAGTACCGTCGAACGATCGTTCGGGTCATAGGTGGGGTTATTGACCAAAGCCAGAATTTCGCCCGTGGTCACATCCACGACCACCGCCGCGCCCGCAATCGCTTTCGTTTCTTCAACCTGCTTGCGGAGCGCTTCATAGGTAATGAACTGCACGCGGGAGTCAATACTCAACTGTACGTCTTGGCCGGGTTCAGCCTCCTTGGTCCAGACGTCATCCACAATGCGTCCATGGCGATCGCGAATCACGCGACGCGCCCCGGTTTGTCCCGAGAGGACATAGTCTTTGGCTAATTCCACCCCTTCCTGACCATGATCGCCCCAATCGGTAAAACCCAAAATATGAGCCATCACAGGGCCGTCAGGATACTGACGGCGGCTCTCGGGCGAGACCCCAATACCTGGGATATTGAGTTCGCGAATCTGCTCACCGGTCTCCAAATCTCGGTTACGCGACAAATACACGAAACTCTTCGTGTTATTTTTCTTAATCTTGTCAACGACTTCGCCATAAGGCATCTTGAGCAATTTGGCGACTTCTTTGAGTTTCCCCAACGTGTCCTTATCCGATAAGTCCACAAACTGTGGGTCAGCCCAAATACTGCGACTCGGTTGGCTCGAGGCGAGCACTACCCCATTGCGGTCCACAATATTGCCACGTGCCCCTTCAATGGAAATAGTTCGGGCGTAACGAATTTCCCCTTGGTTTTGCAAGAAGTCGTTATTGAAAAACTGCAAGTATCCCACGCGGGCCACCAAGGCCAACATTCCCAACACAATCAGCGCGAAAGCCCAATAGCTTCGCGCTGCAGGAATGGGAATCACGATCAAAGGGTCCGCTTCACGTTTGGGTTTGGCCTTGCGGGCCATACGGTCTTTCTCGATGACACCAGCACAGAAGTCCCAGAATGCCATCAGTTTGTCTTCAAACCAGCGGGCTAAATCACCTTTCACGTTATTTGCCCTCCTCAGGTTTAGGAGGAGGGGGCGGCAAATCAAAGTCAAGGTGCGTGACGCGATGTTGGGCATCCATCACCATACTGACCGTATTTTCCCCACGTGCTTCTTCAAGTCCTAATTTTTCGGCCCCTTGCGCCACGGCACTCGGTAAAGCCGCCTTTCGGATACGTAACAATAGATCCGCCTGATCGTCGGCCAAACGACGACCAATATCGACCGAGCGTTCATGCTCAACAAAGAGCGTACGAATTTGGTAGCGCTGCTGAACCAACGCCACGGCGAGCCCGAGCACCACAATGACCCCGAGCGCCATAAAGATGAACTGAAAAATACCCATACGACGCATGATTACTCCTCTGCCTCGTAAGGGGTGGCCGTGCGGGTCCCAACACGCAAAATAGCCGAACGCGCACGCGGATTCGCCTCGCACTCGGCTTGTGATGGCTTAATGCGTTCAATCGCCTCAAAGTAGGGCGAGGGTAATTGAGCTTGCGTCAGCGGAAGTCGAGGATCAATGGCATGTTCAGGGTGGGCCATCTGTTCAAAAAAGCGCTTCACTAATCGGTCTTCTAAACTGTGAAAAGTAATCACCGCCAAACGTCCCTGGGGCTTCAAGCAACGCACTGCCCCATAAAGCGCACTGCGCAATTCATCCAATTCAGCGTTGACCGCAATTCGAATACCTTGGAAAGTGCGCGTGGCGGGGTGTTGCCCGGGATCCTTTTTATTTGCCGGCACCACGCTGGCAACTAACTGTGCCAATGCTTTAGTCGTTTCAATCGGTCGCACCTCACGGGTTTCAACAATTTTGCGTGCGATGAGCCCTGCAAAACGCTCTTCACCATAGTCGCGTAAGGCGGCTTTGATTTCCGACTCTTTACTTTGGGCAAGCCATTGCGCCGCCGTGAGGCCCCGTGTGGTATCCATGCGCATATCTAAGGGACCATCAAACCGAAACGAAAACCCACGCTCCGGGTCGTCAATTTGCGGCGAGGAGACCCCGATGTCTAAGAAAATACCATCCACACCGGCAATACCCAGTTCGTGCAAAGTGGGAGCGATCTGTGAAAAGGCACGATGGATGATGCTAAACCGAGGATCCGTAATCGCTTTGGCGGCTTCAATCGCTTCGGGATCACGGTCAAAAGCGATCACTCTGCCTTGCGGGGAGAGTTTTGAGAGAATACGCCGTGTATGTCCTCCACGCCCGAACGTGCCATCAACATAGAGGCCATCGGGGTTGTGGACCAGCATCTCAGGGGCTTCTTCGCCTAAAACTGAGATATGCGTATAGACTGGGCTCGCTTCGTTCACTTGAGTCTTCTTTAATGAGTAGGGCGTCCCACGACGTCAGGGGAAAACGCGGCATCGTCACCGCATTTTCACCGACTGACCTTTTTGGAGCACCCATACAGGAATTACAAACTAGAAAGTAAAGGAGATAGTGTCCATATCCACTGTCAGCGGGGCCGACAACTTGGCCAGCCATGTGTCCCGATCCCAGAGCTCAAAGTGTTCGCCGAGTCCTACCAGCGCCACGTCTTTATCGAGCATGGCCGCGCTACGCAGTTCCGGGGGCACAAGTAAACGTCCCGCTTTATCGAGTTCCACGTCCACGGCACTGCCCAAAACTAATCGCACCAATTGGCGAGCCGTATTCGGTAACGCCAACAGCGCAGCACGCTTTTCCATCCAACTGTCACGGGGGTAAATCACTAAACACCCATCTGGGTGACGGGTGAGCGTCAATTGGCCTCGGCATACTTGCAGTACATCTGCTTTATGCCGAGTCGGAAGCATCAAACGGCCCTTTTGATCCAGGGCTAATAATGATGTGCCTTGAAACACGCTCCAATCCTTTGCGGAGACCTCACCCTCTACCGCTCCCTAAGGGATAGTTACACTTTCCCACTTTCTCCCACTTTAGATCCACACTTTAAGCAAGGGAGTCGGGCGGGTCAAGGTTATTAGCAATTTTTTTCTTTTCTTTTGAGCTAGGTCGACTTCTCGGGGAAGCGAGAGGCATTCCCTTTTTTGCTTCCCTCACACCGTCCACGCGCTAAGGCGCACGTGTTTGCATATTTTCCTTTCAATTCCTTCATTAGCACCCTAAGAGTCGTAAAACGAGCACTCAATTCTTAAAAATACGGAGCAAATTCCTCTAAAAACCCCGAGAAATCGGGGA